>OCTW011577370.1_pt1 | contig 99175 bp, 76 predicted proteins | sample 1539671 | NCBI WGS metagenome assembly OCTW01 (sample SAMN02144230, study PRJEB22623) | gut metagenome | biome: sheep rumen | host: Ovis aries | place: New Zealand | reverse complement strand
CGGGAGACAAACGAGGTAGACTTGAGCGGATTAGTGAAAGGAATGTATTTATTACGCATCACGGATTCCAAGGGCGGAAGCCACATAGTATGTGTTGCGAAAGAATAACAGGAACCTCAACAAATCTCATAATATATTGAAAACCAATAATATATTTAGAAAACAAGAGCGATTTGAGCAATAAAACAACATTTATCATAGAATTGGTGTTTTATGGTTGAGATTTCAACAATTTCAGCAGTTCCTTGCCTTTTTCCGTTAAGTAATACCTCTGCCTTGGGTGGCGGGGTTTGTCGGGATAGAGCATTGCGACGTAGCCTTGCTGAATGGCAGGTACGAGGTATGACTTCGAGAAATATCTGATATTGCCTAAATTCAATAGTTGCATAAGTTCATCTCTTTGATAATAACCATCTCCAATACCGATAATCAATGTTTCAACTTGGGTGGTAGCTTGGGTGGTAGCTTGGGTGGTAGCTTGGGTGGTAGCTTGGGTGGTAGCTTTGTCAGTTAGAATATCAACAGATTGATTATCAGCCATATTAACTTGTGTGGTAACTTGTGCAGCAGCTTGCCTAATCTCTTGCCTAATCTCCTCAGGCAAACGGTAGAAGTTCACCCGAACACCAACTTCCATGTCAATGTACTCTGGCTCACGCAAACCGTAACTTTTCACCATTTCCACCACTCTAGGAATGCCGCTCCCAAAATGCTCAAACAGGCGCATATACAGGAAGACATTGGCCAAAGCCTCATTGCGCACAATGGAATAGCCTTGCTTCATCCGTTCGACAGTCAGGCCTGGCGGCAAACCACCTGGAGAAGTGATTTCCACCCTGTCATCAAAAACAATCACTTGAATGTGTGACGGTTGCAAGTAGCTCCGATGGACTATGGCATTGACCAACGTCTCACGAATGGCCTGCTCAGGAATCTCAAAAGCATCCTCACGATAAAGCCCGTCAATCCGTGCGCCCAAATTGATTTTCGCCAACACATACTTGTAGGCTTCTTCCAACTGCTCGTAAACAGGTCCTTCAAACTCGCGTCGGTCCACAAAAACCGTTCTTGTATTTCCCTTAAAAACAGCACATTGCACCTTAGTGGGCAAGGCTGCATTACCCGTGAGCAAAGCAAACGCATTGGTCGGGAGAAGTTTGCCGCCTTTCTCCACCAATACGCCCCACGAAACCAAGTTGTTCTTGGTCACGTCCTTCACTCTTCGTTGTTCTTCTTCGCTCCGGCAATGTGCCTTCGCTACCGTGCTCAGCTTGCGACACAAGGCTTCAATCTCGTCTTCCGTCACCTCCAAGCCAACGCACACCGTCTGGTCGAAACTGCGATTCGCGCCTTCAAACATCAACTCGCGAATGATATACGAATCGGCTGGGCGCGTCGTGCCCGACACCCGGACAAAAACGCCTTTCTCCAAGCCCAACGACTTCACATAATAAGGCCGATTGCGCTGGGCTTCCACCTCAACGATGATAACCGTCTTGTCCTCAATGGTTTTCAGTGCCACATTAGGCATAATGGCTGGCTCGCAGCTGTCGGCAATGGCCGTCGTGATGGCATCCACCGTCTTGAAGATGGTTTCGTTGTCCATTCCGACCACCTCTCGCGTCTCATCATCGATGCCAAACACTATCCGTCCGCCGCTTCCATTGGCAAACGCGACCACACTCTTCACATACTTGATGCTCTTTTCGGGCACTTCCCGCTTATACTCGATATTAAGGTTCTCACCACTCAACAATTCTTCATCTCTCATATCATTTCTGTTTTTCCATCGGGCAAAAATAGAAATAAACCCGCAATCTTGTTATCATTCCGAAAAATAATAACAAACAATCACAATCTACTTAATGAAACTTCCCCAAAAAGCCCCGTAGGAGCTTCCTTTTATATGATTCTTTGGAGTCCCCCTTAAAAGAAAACCATAAAAAAATTTACTCAATCCTCACCCTTCTCAAATCCAAAAGATTCGTCGGGTTGCTGCCCAAGTCCTTCACACGCTTGTTGACGAAACGAAGCACCTCATCGTAGAACAGCACCACCACGGGCGCATCGCGCATCATCAGGCTGTCCATCGCGGTGTAATATCTGGTGCGTTCCTCCATGTCGTTGCAGGCCATCGCCTTGTCGTAGAGTTGGTCGAACTTGGGATTGGAATAATGGGTGTAGTTCGGTCCCGAAGGGGCGAAGTTGGCCGTCGTGAAGGTCGAGAGGTAGTTCTCGGCATCGGGATAGTCGGCCACCCAAGAGGAGCGGAAGAACGGCAGGCTACCGTTGGCTTTCATGCTGCGCAACGTGGCGGGCGGCATCACCTCCATCTTGCATTGCAGCCCGATTTGTTCCACCTGACTCTGTACAAACTTCCCGATGTCGGCATAGTCGGCCACGGTGGAGAGTTGCAGCAGATGGCCTTCCAAATGGTTTTCGGCCACCAACTGCTGAGCACGCTTCAGGTCGTAGCCATAGCCAATGGTGGAACTATACCCCGGCAAGCCCACTGGAATCAGGCCACCCGTACCCGGCTCGCCGATGCCGTTGCGCAAGTAGCGCAACATCTTCTCGCGGTCTATGCAAAGGCTGACGGCCTGGCGCAAAGCGCGCGAACGGTCGGGACCAAGCGGGTCGTTCGGGTCAATGTAGAACGAGAAATACTCGGTGTTGAGGTATGGCTCCGTAATCAATTGTATCTTGTTTTCGTACTTCTTCCGTAGCTGGCCGTCGTAGGTCAGCAGCTCGTCCTTGTAGCGCGCATCAATGCCCGACATGAAATCGAACTTGCCCTTGATGAACTCCAAAAACGCCACCTGCTTGTCGATAAGGAAACTGACGGAGACAGCATCGATATAAGGCAACCTCTCCCCTGCCTCGTCGCGCTCGAAATAGTTGGGGTTCTTGCGGTAGACGAGCTTCACGCCTTCCTTCCAATACTGGAACTTGAACGGTCCCGTCCCGACGGGATGGCTACGGAAGTCATCGCCATAATACTCGACGGCCTCATGCGGCACCACCGAGGCGTAGGTCATCGACAAAATGCCCAAAAACGGCGGGAAAGGCTTCGAAAGCTCAATTTGGAAGGTGGTGTCGTCCAAGGCCGTGAAGGCATATTGGTCACCGTCGTGCTTGACGGACGAGAAAATCCAAAGTCCGGGCGAGTTCGTCTTTTTGTCGACCACGCGGTTGAAGGAATAGACGAAGTCTTGGGCGGTCACGCAACGCGGGGTTTTGAAACAAGTGTCATTGTGGAAATACACATCATCCCGCAGATGGAAAGTGTAGACCAACCCATCCTCGCTGATGTCCCACGACTTGGCCACCATCGGCACGAGGTTCATCTCGTCGTCGAAGGCCACGAGGCTGTTGAACACCTGATTGCAGACCCAAATGTGCGCCACGTCCTTGGCATAGATTGGGTCGAGGGAAACGATGCCCGCCGCCTCGTTGTACTTGAAGATGGCTAAATCTTCCTCATCATCACGTCGTTGGCTGCATCCTACGATCAGTACGAGAAACAACAGTATTATGAGACAACTCAAGACCCGCTTCGCGTCATTGCGAACGCAGTGAAGCAATCCAGAAAGCACATTTTTCTGGACTGCTTCGTTCCTCGCAGTGACGCAAAGCGACTCGTCAAAACCCATCGTTTGTTTCATCACTTGACCTTAAAACCAATCACCTCAGGATGCAAGTTGCGCAAGTACTTGTTGTAATCCAAGTCGTTCACGTCCTGTTCCTTCTCCAAGGCAAGATCGAGCACCTGCATCATGTTCTCCACATAATGGAACTTCAGTCCATCGATGTAGTCTTCCTTGATGTCGTCGATATCGTGCTCATTGTCAACGGAAAGGATGAGGTCGGTGACACCATTGCGCTTGGCAGCCAAAATCTTTTCCTTCACACCGCCAACGGGCAAAACACGACCACGAAGCGTAATCTCGCCTGTCATAGCCAAGTTGCTCTTCACCTTGCGTTGGGTAAAGGCCGAAGTCAAGGCGGTGAGCATCGTGATACCCGCCGAGGGACCATCCTTAGGAGTGGCACCTTCGGGAATGTGGACATGGACGTTCCAAGCATCGAACACATCGGGGTTGATGCTGAGTTGCGAAGCATGAGCCTTGATGAACTCGAAGGCGATGGTGGCTGATTCCTTCATCACCTCGCCGAGGTTGCCCGTCAGCGAGAGATGCCCCACGCCACGGCTCAAGCTCACTTCGATGGACAGGATTTCGCCGCCCACCTGTGTCCAAGCCAAACCCGTAGCCACGCCCGGCATGGTGTGCTTCACCTCGTCTTCGTCGTGGTGCATCGGCACACCGAGCACTTTGCGAACATCGGCAAGGGTAATTTTCTTGTCAAACGGTTCCTCCGTCACGACCTGCTTGGCGCGGAAACGCATCATGTCGCCGATGCGACGCTCCAAGTTACGCACGCCCGCCTCGCGGGTGTAGTCGTCGATGATGTGCATCACCACGTCCTTCGGGAAGGTGATTTGCTTCGCGTCCAAGCCATGTTCCTTCATCTGCTTGGGGATGAGGTGACGCTTGGCGATTTCGTATTTCTCCTCGCGCAGATAGCCGCTCAAGTCGATGATTTCCATACGGTCACGCAAGGCGGGATGGATGGTCGACAGGTTATTGGCCGTGGCGATGAAGAGGATTTTCGAGAGGTCGTAGTCCAACTCGATGAAGTTATCGTAGAAGGCATTATTCTGCTCAGGGTCAAGGATTTCAAGCAATGCAGCTTGCGGGTCGCCACTGATGTTGTTGCCGCTCACCTTGTCGATTTCGTCCAAGACGAAAACGGGGTTGCCCGACTTCACCTTGCGCAGGTTTTGGATGATACGGCCCGGCATGGCGCCGATATATGTTTTTCTGTGGCCGCGCAGTTCCGACTCGTCGCGCACGCCACCAAGTGACATTCTGACATATTTTCGGTTCAACGCCCGCGCAATGGACTTGCCCAACGAGGTCTTACCCACACCAGGAGGGCCGACCAAACATAAAATCGGGGCTTTCATGTCCTGACGCAGCTTCAGCACGGCCAAATGCTCGATGATGCGGTCTTTCACCTTGTCCAAACCAAAATGGTCGGCATCCAGCACCTTTTGGGCGCGTTTCAGGTCGAAGTTGTCTTTGGTGAACTCTTCCCACGGCAAGTCAACCAAATACTGCAAATAGTTCAGTTGTATGCCATATTCCGCAGCTTGCGGATGGGTACGCTCCAATTTCTTCAGCTCCCTATCGAAGACTTCGGCCACATCCTTCGACCATTTCTTCTTCTCGGCCTTTTCCTTCAACTCCTTGACATCCTGCTCGTTGGGATTGCCGCCAAGCTCTTCCTGGATGGTACGAAGTTGCTGGTTCAGGTAATATTCGCGTTGCTGCTTGTCCATGTCGTCGCGCACCTTGCTCTGGATCTGCTGCTTCAGTTCCAGCATCTGCTTGGCTTCGGTCAGCACCGAGAGCAGTCCCTTGGCCATTTCGTTCAGGTTGCGAGCCTCCAAAATCCCTTGACGCACAGGCAATTCGGCTTCAATGTTGCTGGCCACGAAATTGAGCAGGAACACAGGGTCGTCGATGCTCTTGATGGCGAAGCTGGCTTCTTGCGAAAGGTTGCGGGAGCGAGGGACGACCTGTATGGCCAAGTCCCTGACCGACTGCAACAAAGCGTCAAACTTGCGCGATGTGGGCACGTCTTCCGAAGCCGCGTAAGGCATCACGGCGGCTTTCATATAAGGCTCATTTTGAATGGATTCCACCACCTCGAAGCGTCGGATGCCCTGAATGATGACCGTCACGCTACCGTCAGGCATCTCAAAGGTCTTGAGGATTTGTGCCGAGGTGCCCACCTTATATAAGTCCTCAAGCGTAGGCTCGTCGACGTTCGACTCCTTTTGCGCGATAACGCCGATGGGCTTGCGTTTGCGGTTGTATTCCTTCACTAATTGGATCGACTTTTCGCGACCCACGGTGATGGGGATGACCGTGCCCGGATAGAGCACCGAGTTGCGCAGCGGCATGATGGGCAACTCTTCCGGAACGACATCGTTTTGGCCAAGTTGTCCCTGCTCGATGGTCAAGACGGGGATAAATTCGGCATCCGTGTCAATCATATCTGAAAACAGTTCGGTTTCAACTTTATAACTCATAAAAAGCGTATTTAGATTTCGGAGGCGACAAATTGTCAGTCCGTCGCCGTCCCACACCTTATTATATAGGTGGCGCAAAGATACGGCAAAGATAATGCCAGAGCATAAAAAAAGCCCTCGCGATTGGCAAGAGCTTCCCTTTTTTCGGTTCGGTCCAACTTACTTGGCTTCCTTCTTCTCGAAGAACTTCTTGTACTTGTTGTTGAACTTATCCACACGACCGGCGCTGTCGACGAGCTTCATCTTGCCGGTGTAGAAGGGATGTGATGCGCTGGAGATTTCCAACTTCACCAGGGGATATTCGTTGCCGTCTTCCCACTTGATGGTTTCCTTGGTGTTGATGGTCGAACGCGACAGGAAGGTCGCATCGTTTGACATATCTTTGAAAACAACCAGTCTGTAATTCTTAGGGTGAATGTCTTTTTTCATCGCTTGATTTCCTTTAGATTTTGAGTGCGCAAAATTACAACATTTTCTTGGAATGGCAATCGGTTTTGTGGAAAAATTTCTCAATCAAATTTAGATTGTTGTTTTTCAACTAATTAAGCAATTCAACAATGGATAAAACCACACCTCTTGATTGATGTTCAAACAAAAGTGCATCCGTTCAGCAAATAAAAACCGTAGATTAGACCTTAACGATGGCACACTGGCCTGACTAACATACCATAAATTCGGCCATATTCGTCCGTTCGGACAAAGCTTGACTCCATGTTACAGAACTTTCCGAAACATGGTTCATCTGAATCAAGCGAACTTGACCAGTAGGCGCCACAACTGCTAGAAAACAAGACATCACCATCTTTGAAGTTGCATTTCCATTGGTGTTAGGATTTTTGTTATATTTGCAGCGAAATCAACATGACATTATGGCTCTACTCACCGACATTAATGATTTGCTCAATAGGCGCAAGGTTGAATCCGAACGCATCGAGTTCAAGAAAGGCTGGAATCCAACTGCCATCTACCGCTCTATCTGTGCGTTTGCCAATGACATTGAGGACATTGGCGGTGGCTATATCCTTGTCGGTGTAGAGGCCGTCGATGGAGTGCCCGTAAGACCCGTCACAGGCTTGTCGCTTACCGAAATCGACAACATCCAGCGCAAGATGATTGACTTCAACAACATGTTTGAGCCTTATTACATGCCACGCCCTTCCGTTGAGGAGGTCGATGGGAAACTCATCCTTGCCATTTGGGTGCCATCGGGGGTGAACCGTCCCTACGCCATTCCATCCGATGTCAACGCGAAACTGAAAAAGCCGACCTTTTATGTGCGAAACGGGAGCAGTACCATTGAGGCGAAAGGCGAAGTCCTTGAAGAATTGCGAGGTCTTGCTTCCCACGTCCCTTTCGACGACCGTCCCAATCCCGACATCAAATTAGACGACCTTTCTTCGAGCCTAATGCGCGATTTCTTCGTCAATATTGGCAGCAAACTCAAAGACCAAGACCTCTCTGGCAACAATATGATGGAAGCCCTTGAACAGATGGACATGCTTGATGGCCCAGCCGAACGCCGTTACATCAAGAACATTGCCGCAATGATGTTTTGCAACCACCCAGAAAAGTTTTTCCCAAAGACCCAAGTTGAAATCGTATTCTTCCCAGAAGGCCGCGAGCGCAATCCCAACAATATGTTTGAGGCTCCTGTCATTCACGGTTCTGTGCCACGAATGATCAACGACACATTGCAATACCTTCGTACAATGGTCATTCGCCAACGCATTGTCAAACCTAAAGACGATGAACATTCCATAAAGTCGTTCAACTATCCGTATCAGGCTATCGAAGAGGCCGTTGTCAACGCTTTCTATCACCGCGATTACCGCGAGTATGCACCCATTGAAATCACTGTTGAGCCTAACCGCATCACTATTTTCAACCTTGGCGGTCCCGACCACTCCATCAGTATGGAGGCCATACGCCATGCCAAATCGTTGCGCTCCCGTCGATATAGGAATGTCCGCCTTGGCGATTGCCTCAAAGAGCTTGGCCTTACCGAAGGTCGTGCAACAGGCATCCCCACCATTCAGGATGAACTTCGTGCCAATGGCTCACCTTTGTCCACCATCGAAACCGACGAGGAGCGTTCCTTCTTCCTCATCGATTTGCCTTGCCGCGTCGATATGGTGGAGAACATGGCCCTTGACAAAATTATACGCTATAATGATTCCTATGGAGACGTCGATTTCACAAAAGACTTCATAAAAGACTTCACAAAAGACTTCATAAAAGAAAACGAAACAGAACTAACTGAAAGACAGAAAGAAATACTCATTCTTTTGGCAGATGATTTCACTTTAACTTCCCAAAAGATTTCACAAAAGATTTCACAAAAGAAACCCGTATCCATGCGTACAATTCTGAAAGACCTTGCTGAACTTCAACAGAAAGGTTTCTTGCGACGTGAAGGTGGTCGTAAAAACGGTTACTGGCGACTGCTTTTCCTGCCTCCGCAGTAATTTCATCCCCCTCGACCCCGCCTAATCCCAAGAAAAACCTAAATATTTCAAAAAAGGCTTGCCGCAAGGTTTTATTTGCTATCTTTGCAGCAAAATACGAGCTAAAAACTCAATCAACAAATTATAAATCAAACGTTTAAAGCAATAAATTGAAATGAAACAGGCTTTTAATTTCAACGCAGGTCCCTGCGTTCTGCCTAAACAGGCCATCGAAAGCACCGTCAAGGCGCTCTACGACTTCGACAACACTGGCATCGGCATCGCCGAAATCAGCCACCGCACTCCCGGCTGGGAACGCATCATGGCTGAGACCCGCCAACTGTGGCGCGACCTCCTCAACATCCCTGAGGAGTACGAAATCCTCTTCCTCGGTGGTGGAGCCAGCACCCAATTCTTCACCGTGCCCGCCAACCTGATGAAGACCAAGGCCGCCTATCTGCAAACCGGCGTCTGGGCCAAGAAGGCCGCCAAGGAAGCCAAGTTGTTCGGTAAGGTCGACATCGTCGCCAGCAGCGAAGACAAGACCTACACCTACATCCCGAAAGACTACACCATCCCGACGGATGCCGACTACTTCCACATCACGACCAACAACACCATCTACGGCACTGAAATCAAGTACGACATGGACTGCCCCATCATGCTCGTCGCTGACATGAGCTCCGACATCATGAGCCGTCCCGTCGACGTGAAGAAGTACGGCCTCATCTACGGTGGCGCCCAGAAGAACGTCGGCCCCGCTGGCGTGACCTTCGTCATCGTCAAGAAGGACATCCTCGGCAACATCGGCGACCGCGCCTACATGAACCCGCTGCCGACGATGGTCGACTACCGCACCCACGCCGCTGAGGAAGCCAAGAACATCTCCATGTTCAACACCCCGCCCGTACTGCCTATCTTCATGATGCACGAGACCCTCGTGTGGCTGAAGGACACCATCGGTGGCGTCGAGGCTATGAACAAGATCAACACCAAGAAGTCACAAATGCTCTACGAAGAGATCGACCGCAACAGCATGTTCGTCGGCACCGCCGAGAAGGAAGACCGTTCCATCATGAACCACTGCTGGGTGATGGCTCCCGGCTACGAAGACAAGCAAGATGCCTTCATGGCCTTCGCCAAGGAACGCGGCATGGTCGGCATCAAGGGTCACCGCAGCGTCGGTGGCTTCCGCGCCAGCCTCTACAACGCCTGCCCCATCGAGGCCGTCGAAGCCCTCGTGCAGTGCATGCAAGATTTCGAAAAAGCGAACAAATAATAAGGAGAAACGAAATGAAAGTATTAGTTGCAACTGAAAAACCTTTCGCAAAGGTTGCTGTTGATGGAATTAGAAAAGTCGTCGAAGAGAACGGTTACGAGCTGGCTCTCCTCGAGAAATATACCGACGTGAACGACCTCTATGCCGCCGTTGCCGACGCCGACGCCCTCATCGTGCGTTCCGACAAGGTGACGAAGGAAGTCATCGACCACGCCAAGAACCTGAAGATCGTCGTCCGCGCCGGTGCCGGTTACGACAACCTCGACCTCGAGGCTTGCACCGCCCGTGGCATCGTCGCCATGAACACCCCTGGCCAAAACAGCAACGCCGTTGCCGAACTCGTCATGGGCATGTTGGTCTATGCCGTCCGTAACTTCTACAACGGCAAGAGCGGCAGCGAACTGATGGGCAAGAAGCTCGGTCTGTTGGCCTTCGGCAACGTGGGTCGCAACGTGGCCCGCATCGCCAAAGGCTTTGGCATGGATGTCTACGCTTTCGACGAGTTCGTCCCCGCCGAGAAGATTGAAGAGGCTGGCGTTCACGCCGTCGCCAACCGCGATGCCCTCTTCGAGACCTGCGATGTGGTGAGCCTCCACATCCCGGCCACTGCCGAGACCAAGCAGAGCATCAACTACGCCGTGGTGAGCAAGATGCACAAAGGTGGCATCCTGGTCAACACCGCCCGTAAGGAAGTCATCAACGAGCCTGAACTGCTCAAGCTGATGGCCGAACGCACCGACCTGAAGTACATCACCGACATCATGCCCGATGCCGATGCCGACTTCAAGGCTTTCGAAGGCCGCTACTTCGCCACGCCCAAGAAGATGGGCGCCCAGACGGAAGAAGCCAACATCAACGCTGGCCTCGCCGCCGCACACCAGATTGCCGACTTCTTCAAGACCGGCAACAAGCGTTTCCAAGTGAACAAGTAAACTATAATAACTACTAAAGGCACCACAAGCCAACCCCTTGTGGTGTCTTTTCCTTAATTGTCTGATAATGATTTCGGAAAACACCAAACCCATCAACTTCTTCAAATTCGAAGGCCTCCGGATCTATCACAAATCGGTGGACTTCTCCAATGCTATCCTATCGTTAGGCAATTGCTGCCAAACCGACGCCCAAAGACTCCTGATTAACAAATTCTTCAACGAAGCATCGCAGATTTCGTCACACATCATCGATGGGGCATCCCGCTCAAAAACCGAGTTTATCCAATATTTGCAAAACGCCAAATCAAACATCGGCAACTGCGTCATGCTCTGCTCCCTGGCCTCGAAACAACGTTTGGTTGACGAAACCCAGGAAAACGACATTCGCAACGAACTCATGGAGCTGACCAAGATGATTGGAGCTTTGATTATCTCCTTTCAGAAACACGACTCAGCCAACAATCCCGAAATTTGACCTTTGAAAAAAAGAACGCAACAACAATTAAAACACTAACAACATGTCAGTTATCAAACCTTTCAAGGGATGGCGTCCAGGAGTGGACATCGTCCAGAAACTCGCCTCCCGTCCCTACGACGTGCTCAACACCGAAGAGGCACGCAAGGAATGCGAAGGCAACCCCTATAGCCTGCTCCACGTGACCAAGGCCGAAATCGACCTGCCCGAAGGCCACAAGGACAGCGACCTCGAAACCTATCTGAAAGTCGTCGAGAACTTCAACAATTTCAAGGACTTCGGATGGATCAAGCAAGACGAGGAAGAGAAACTCTACGTCTACGCCCAAAGCATGAACCCCACCGACGCCAACGCCCATTGGCAGTATGGCATCGTGGCTTGCGCCTACAGCGAAGACTATGTGAACAAGGTCATCAAGAAGCACGAGCTGACCCGTAAAGACAAAGAGGAAGACCGCATGAAGCACGTCCGCCTCACCAACGCCAATGTGGAGCCTGTGTTCTTCGCCTACCCTGCCGTCGCCGAAATCGACGCCATCGTGAGCAAGATCACCGCCGAGAAGCCCATCTATGACTTCATCGCCAAGGAAGACGGCTTCGGTCATCGCTTCTGGATCATCGACGACAAGTCCACCATCGCCCGCCTCGTTGAACTCTTCGACAAGAAAGTGCCGGCCATGTACATCGCCGACGGTCACCACCGCAGCGCCGCCGCAGCCCTCGTCGGACAAGAGAAGAAGGAAAAGAACCCTGCCCACACCGGCAAGGAGGAGTACAACTACTTCATGACCGTCATCTTCCCCGACAACCAACTGAACGTCATCGACTACAACCGCGTCGTGAAAGACCTCAACGGCCTCAGTACCAAAGACTTCTTCAAGGCCCTGCAAGAGAACTTCGACATCGAATGCAAGTGCGACTGCACCAAGGACGGCGGCACCTGCAACTGCGAGTTCCCCTGCCACTGCGAGTGCAGCGCCGAGTACAAGCCCAACAAGCTCCACAACTTCTCGATGTACATCGAGGGCGTGTGGTACAGCCTGACGGCCAAGCCCGGCACCTACGACGACAACGACCCCATCGGCGTGCTCGACGTCACCATCCTCAGCAACCTTGTCCTCGACAAGATCTTAGGCATCAAGGATCTCCGCACCGACAAGCGCATCGACTTCGTTGGCGGCATCCGTGGCCTCGGCGAGCTGAAGCGTCGTGTGGACAGCGGTGAGATGAAGGTCGCCTTCGCGCTCTATCCCGTGAGCATGAAGCAAATCATCGACATCGCCGACACGGGCAACATCATGCCTCCCAAGACCACCTGGTTTGAGCCTAAACTGCGCTCGGGCTTGGTGATCCATACTTTGGACTAAAAAATCGCGAGAACGATTATACATAACACGGGGCGCAACCTATCTTGCGTCCCGTGTGTGTATACCTAAATTCAAGAGACAAATGCAAAGATAATGAATCTTTCTAAAGTAAAAATATTGCGGACAACATTTATTAGTTAAAAAGCCGGAGAAATCACGTTTATCCTTTGTTACAAGTCAATCGCCATCTCATCCAATAGCCCCCTGCATCCTTCCAACACATCGCGCCATGTGGCTTCGAAGTCGCCGGTGTACCATGGGTCGGCCACGTCGCTAGGGCGGTGGGTGTGGTCCATCAAGAGGCTGATTTTGTGTTCGGTGTCGTCGCCAAACATACGACGTAGGTTACGCAGGTTGTTGCGGTCCATGGCGACGACCTTGTCGTAATAAAGGTAGTCGCTGCGGGTCATCTGGCGGGCGGTCTTGCCCTCGCAGCCGATGCCATGCTCGGCTAACTTGCGCCGCGCCGGCGGATAGACGGGGTTGCCGATCTCCTCGGTGGAGGTGGCCGCCGAAGCGATTTCAAACTGGTCGGAAAGCCCAGCCTCCGCGACGAGGTGCTTCATCACGAACTCGGCCATGGGGCTGCGGCAGATGTTGCCGTGGCATACGAAGAGGATTCTCATTTTCATCGGTTTGTTTTGTTTGAAACGCCAAGGATTCACTTCCAAAACCGCAGCACGGCAATCTCGCCGAGCAAGGCCAGGAGGGCTATCAAGGCGAAGAGTTTCCATTGCGAGCTTTGGTGGGCCATGGCCTCCACGAGGTCGGCGGTGGCAAATTCGTTTGTGTCGAGCACAGCGGCCACGTCGAAACCAGCTTTGGCAAAAGCGGGCGCGATGGCATCGCGGTCCGTGAAGTCCATGCGCGACTCCACACGACTCTCGTTCCATGCCGTCACGCGGTTCAAGGTATCGTTGACGAGCAAGTCATAGAATCCCGCCGTGGGGAGATTGTCGTTCAAGTAGAGGTAAACCCTATTGTTGCGCACCTCCGAAGCGGGCATGAGCTCAAAACTGCGGTCGGCATTGGCGAAGAGGAAATGATGGTCGCCTTCAAGGTCCATGTCACTCCAAACCAACATCTTGTCGGCTCCAATGGTATAGGAAAGCCTGTCCATCTTGCCGCCCATGAAGGCCATCTTGACCATCATCGGGACAAAGAGGGCGTTGTCGGCCATGTCGCTCCATCTTGCATCGAGTGCCGTAGCCATCACGAAGGCTTGCCCCTTCCCCACCGTCTCGGTCAGCAGGAACGGATCGCCGTTTTGAAGGGTCAACAAGGGCGTCGGCACGCCATTGGATTTCAAGCGGACATGCCGTCTCACCTGAGGCAAGTCGGGATGCTGGGGCAAATCCAAAATCATGTCGCTGAAAAAGGCATGCTGTTGGGCCAAGTCTTCAACGACGGTGCGGTTGGTGTCGACTTCCACCAAGGTCAAACCTAATTTCTGATAGAGATAGCCGTTGTTGTTCGGGTCGTCAGCCGACGGAAACACCATCAGGCTCGCGCCTTCGGCCACGGCATCCAGCAACGTTTGTTGCAAGGTCTCGTTCATCGAGGCGGTCTCGTTCACGATGAGCAGTTGAGCCTTTGAAATCGCACCCAAATCGAAGCGTGAAGGCTCCATCAGCGTGTAGTTGAATTGCTCGTCATCGTCGAAAAGCAAGGCGCAAGCGGAGCTTTCGGCGCCCAACTCAACGACAGAGAGGTTAGGTTTCACGCTTAAAACGAAATCGTATTGGTCGTCGAATGTGATGGGATGGTCCATCAGGCTGACGCTGCATCGTTGCTCGCCGTTATGGTCGACCACAAACTGCAACTCGACCTCAGTCGAACCGTTTTTCTCCAAGTCGACGGTCGTCGATGCGGCCATTGTGCCGTTCATCGTGAAGTTGACGGGCAGACCTTTCACTTCTTTGTCGCCTTGGTTGACCACACGCACCATCAGGTCGTTGGTCAGGCCGGTCTGGACGATGGGCGACGCCAGCCACACCGAGTCGATGTAAAGGTTGCTGGTATATTCGGGCACCATCGGGACGACCACCACTTGCATTGTCGTATCGGCCTTGGCTGCCGACAAGTCGAAGGTGTTGCTTTGGAAATCGGAATAGACAAACAGTGTGGAACTCGCAAAACCGTGCTGCCTGCTGAGCATCCCGAAGCGGTCGATCACCTCGCCCATCGCCACAGGAGTGCCGTCAGGGTTCATGCGGTCGAGCTGGTCAAGCATCTCCTCTTGGTTCATCGGGTATTCGTTTTGTACCTCGAAGCTGTTGGTCATCAAGAGATAACGATTTGACGGACTGAGTTTGTGCACCAGGTCGCGCGCCGACTGCCGTGCGTCTTCAATCAAGGTGGTGCGTTGCGATTGTCCTTTCATGCTCATCGAGTTGTCGATGTAGATGCCAATGAGATTGTCAGCCGTATTGACATTGATTTGTTTTTCAGGACTATACGGAAAGGCAAAAGCCAAAACAATGGCGGTGATGAAGAGGCAGCGCAGCAACAGCGTGACCAGATACTTCAACTTGCGTGTCTTGGCGTTCTCCTGCTGGATGCTGCGCAACACGGCGGTATTGCTGAAATACACTAATTTATGCCGCCTGAAGTTGAACAGGTGGATGAGAATGGGAATCAGCAGGGCGAGCAAGCCCCAAAGCATGTTCGGATAAAGGAAACGCATACTTGACGAGGCTTTACCACCAAGTGCCAGAGTTAGAACTTCTGCTGCGCCTGAACCAACGACGGTCGTTGGAGAAAGTGGCACAGGCATCGTCTTCATGCTCCAGCGGAATGGCGATGCCTAAGCAGACTTCGAGACCCTGCGCCAAGCGAGAGCCTTTGGGCTGGTAGGCGTTAACGTTGAGGGCGGGCATGGTGCCGTCCTTCTCCCCTGCCGAATAGCTGTCGAGCAGGCCTTGATGCAAGGAGGCACTGAGTTTGAGAACGATGTCGCGGCTACCCAAAGGGAGTCGGCTGCGTATGCCCACACCGGCGAAGCCCCCGGCATGAATCATGGCCATATTGGCATTGCCAACGGTGATGGTCTGGTCGAACAGTGCCGGCTCGGTGCGGTCCATGTGGATTTCGCCACCCAAGCGCATTCCCGCCTCGGCACCCAACACAAGATAAGGCTGGAAATAGTTCGTTATAGGCCAACGCAACTCGAAAGGCAGACGCACGTCGACGAAATGCACCGACATCGTGTAATGAACCTGTGCGCCCGAATGATGCTCGTATGACATGTCCGTGCCGCGCTTGAGGTAAACTACCTCGGGCGACATCATCAATGTGTTGGTCAAGGGGATGTCGAGAAAGAGGCCACCCATGGGCGTAAGCGTGAAGGCCTGATTAGTTTGGTTCATGGGTGGGTTGTTGTAATAATACATCCGAGGGAAGTTGAGGCCGCCTTTCAAGCCGATAGCAACCACTTTGCTTTCTTGGGTGTTCCCTCGCATTTGTGCCTCAGAAACGAGGGTCATCCCTAACAAAATTCCGATGATTATCAAACACTTTTTCATAGCATTTCGTTTTTTACCAATCAAAATTCTCGGCTTTGCCGTCGCCGTCCTTATAGATGAAATACGAGCCGTTGGGATATTGCTCGATGAGGCCGTGGGAGTTGTCGGAGGTTTCCATGATGATGGTGGCATAGCGGAAATCGGCGATACCGTCAGCGGCCATCTTGCCTTTCATGATTACGCCACGCTTCATGTTGACGTGATAGGACACCGTGTCCAATGCCAAATCGTATTCCAAGTTCTCGATAAAATACACGGCGAATCCGTTGCCGTTGCCGCAAACGAATACCGTGTCGGTAAAGTTTTCGGTAGCTTCTTTCAGAGTCAAGGTAATCAACTCATTGTGCTGCGTGGAAAACCGCATGAGCAGGTCCTCTTCGATGGGATGCAGCGGCCATCCTGCCACATTCGAGCCAACGCGTTGCTTGGGATTCACCTTATAGCTGTCCTCAATCTTTGGGGGAACAGGCCCTTCGGGGATGTTGCCAAATTCGGCCAGGAAACGGGTCTCCAACGAATCGGGGATCACTGAGAGAATGTCGTCTATATAGTATTCAGTCCCAATGGGAACGATGGTGTTTTCTTCGTTTTCGGTACACGAACTCAAAGCGAGGCCTCCCGCCAATAGCAGCGACAGACCCATTATGATGCTCTTTTTCTTCATGGTCTCATTCATTTACGGGTTGACGACCACTTTCCGAGTCACCGTGCCTTCCTTGCCTGTAGCGACAAAGAGATAGATGCCATCGGCGTGGTTTTTCATATTGTAATTCAAGACAAATGTATCCAAATCATTGAAAACCTGCAAGTTATCAATCAATACTCCTCTCATGTCATACACCTTGAGGTCGTTTTTTCCCGTAAGTTGCTCGAAACGGATGTCCATTTGGCCGTTGTTGGGATTGGGCATCACGGTGAAGCTCCCTGAGCCTGTCGAAGGACCGTATTCGTCCACGTCATAAAACGAGGCAATCAGCCAATAGCGCTGCGTAACGCCATCGGTGGCGCAGTGGTTGTAGGCCCTTGCCTCAAGCCAGACGGTGTCGTCCACATGGTCGAGCACATACACCCTGCAACGCTCATGCTTGTCGCCCGAAGGCTCCAATATCCATTCCGAAGGCGTGGCAAAGCTCCAGCGCACCGAATCCCATTCGCATTCGGGATTGATGTCCTGTACATAATAATCGTAGGCGTTGACTTGGAACTCGGTGGCCGTAATCACCCAATGCGGTGCAGGAATCTCAGGGTCCACAGGCATGATTTCGGTGGGATGTGGGGAATAGTCGAGGTTCAGATATACGGTCACGATGCTGTCGCAGCCCATCTGGTTCTGATACGTCCTTTGATAAGTGCCCGACTCGGTATATTGATGATCTTCAGGGTCGTAAGCGTCGGTGGTCGTGTAATCGTGTCCTTCGGGACTCCAAAGATAGGTGTCGCAGCCCGTTTCGTCAAGAAGGTCGGTGGTTTCGTAGCTGGCGATGGTCAGATGGAGGACATAAGTGCTGTCGCACATCTTGTCGCCAAACTCGTGATGGAAGGTCTTGGTAAGCTCCTGGCTTTGGTTATAGGTCTCTCCCGAAACAGGCCAATAAAACTCATTGCAGGCGGTCTTTGAGGTCTCGTTGAGGTATTCCTCGTGGAACCTCAAGTCGAGGCGATGCAGGATGGGGCAGCCGCCGTTGGGGTCGTCGAGCAGGATTTCGTCGGTGGCATCCTCATGGTAAGTCGTGCCCGTCTTGTCCCAGGTCCACGATGGGGTTGTGCCATGAGCATAGCATTCGTATTGCTCGACCACGGGTGGCATTTGGTATTCGTCGACCGAAAGCGTGAGGTGGATGAGACTGTCGCAGCCGTGAATGGTTTGGAGATGGTGCTCGTAAGGCCCTGGCTCGGTCAGCATCTGGCCGAAGAAGTCGTAGCTATCGTTTTCGCAAATGCTGGCCTCGATGTATTTCGTCATGTTGGGATAGACCGTCACGGTCACGGCAACGTCTTGTTCGGTCAATCCGTCGCTGACGTGGCAGGTGTAGGTCGTGGTGCCCACGGGCGGCGTGGCCACTGGGTGTTGGGCATTGGGGTTGTCGAGCGTATTGGCCGGCGACCAGCTGAAAGTGTAGTCGTTTGTGCCGCCAGTAGCCGTGGCATGAAGCGTGGTGGACCCGCCTTCGCAAAACTCGGTTTGGTCAGCCGTGGCCGAAGCGCTCATTGAACCCACATGGACGGTGCATTCGGGGGCGCCGACGAGAACCAATTCGCAGAAGGAGATGTCGTCGAGGCCGAAGTCGTTGCCGCCACCCGCCGTGTTTTGGTTGAGGATGGTGATGGAAGCCGAGGTGTTGTCGCCACTGTACCACAACTCATAGAACTGAAGCCACTCGTTAGTATAGTCGGGAGCCATGAACACATCGCCAATCTGCGTTCCGTTGATGCTGAATTGCAGCCGTGCCACGTCGCCGGCGGGACTCACGGTGCAGACCCACGTCGAAAAGGCATAGTAGGTGTTGGGGTTCACCGTGATTTGCTCGGTCCATACGTTGGTGCCCGGACTCGTCGCGCCGTTGACGACCATGAAATTGCCCGAACCGCCATGACCCGTGCCAACAAAGTCGGGGTGGAACGCGCTTGCATTGGGACCCACGCTATAAGTGCCTTCTGGCTGCAAGTCGTTGGTATAGGTATAGGCCGACGTAAAACCGACGTTGCCTTGGTCGAAGTTACTGTTAATCACGCTCTCGTCGCCAAGGGCGAAGCCTGAGCAGGTGTAGGTGGTGGTCACCGTGGGCGAGGCCACCGTGACAGGGCCTTCGATGTCCGACAGACCCGTTTCGGGCGACCAAGTGTAGTATATCGCGCCCGAAGCCGTCAGCGTCACCGACTCGCCAAGCTCGATGAAAGCCTCTGGAGGGGTTATGGTGACAGGCTGGGCTTGTGCCACCATGCACAGCAACAGCCATATCGCTGACAGAATGAACCTATTTTTCATTGTATTTATCACTTTCATAAGCCGCAAAAATAGGAAATAATTCGATTGGCTTCGTCGTTTTTCACCAAAATTAAACCACGTTCCTCATCGGCACAACACTACCCGTTTTTTCACTTCTCCTTTAATAGTCTTTATATCAATCAGATAGACAGAAGGCGCAAAGCCATCCATCTGTAGTGTCACGCTATTGGTGCATCCAAACTGGCGGTTCAGTAGTGTTTGCCCCATCATGTCGACGATGCGCACGCTCTCGATGCCCTCGGCCTCGATGGTCAGCCGACCGTCGGTGGGGTTGGGATAGAGGCTCACCGACTGTTCCAATTGGTCGTCGATGCCGAAGAAGCCTGCCTTCAGGATGAACTGCCGAGCTATCATCGAGCATTCCTCCCTCAGCTTCGCGCTCAGCACGCACTCGCCCGGCGTGGCCACCAGTATCTTGCACCACGACTGCCCTTCCTCAAGGATGGACCAACTGGGGTTGCTCAACGACCACTCCACCTGTCCAACGACGCCCGTCGTGTCGATCTCGAAGGTGTAGACACCCATCACGTAGTTCGAGGCCACATACAGGCTGTAGTGCCCCATGTCCTCCACCTTCTCCTCCAATGGGTTTATCTTCAGTCTCTTCACATTGATCACGCTGTCGCAGCCCATTGCCGACGGTATCGTGTCGGCCACAAGGTAGTACTCTCCCGGCTCGCTGTAGACCACGCCGCCGTATTCGTAGGGGTCGCACGTCTCGATGGTCTCCACCGTCTCCTGCAACTCCACCAATTTAAGGTGCATCACCATCGTACTGTCGCAGCCTAACGCCGACGGGATCGTGAACTGGTACGTGCCGCCGTTCTCGCCGCAGTACTGACCGTGCCACTGGAATGGCTCGCAAGCTAAGGTGTCGAACTCGATGAGCATCTCCGAACCGATCGTGAAGTGCATCGTCACGATGCTGTCGCAGCCCGCTGGGTCGGTGAAGGTGTGCACATAGTCGCCGTCGTGGTCGCACCAATGCTCGTACCACTGCATCGGCTCGCACACCTGCTTGTCGAACTCGCGCTCTGCCGTGTGGCCCAAGGTCAGGTGCAACTTGAATATGCTGTCGCAGCCGTCAGGGTTCTCCACCATGATGTCGAAGTCGCCGCCCGCCGTGTAGGTCGTGCCATGCCATGTGTAGCTGTCACAGGCCGTCACCGTCTCGTCCATCACATAGTCGTCGCCCAACTCAAGGTGCATGACAATCAGGCTGTCGCAGCCCGCCGTGTTGGGGATATGGTGTTCGTAGTCGCCGGGCTGGTCATAGGTCGTCCCGAACCATTCGTATGGCTCGCAGCTCGTCACCCAAAACTCGGATTCGCTGTCGTGGTTGATGGTCACCTGCAGACGCTCCAAGCGGTCGCAGCCGTATTCGTTAGTCGTTGGGTGGCTGTACGTCCCGCTCTCGGTGTAGGTCGTGCCGTACCATGGGTACGACTCACAAGCCGTCACTGGCTCCAAGTCGATTGTGTCGGCATAGTGGATTGTCAGGTCGAGCACGAAGGTGCTGTCGCATTGACCGTGCTCGCCTTCAACGACGATGGAGTCCATCGCTGTGGCGTAGTACCACTGCTGGGTCATGGGCCAGAAGTAGCTGTCGCACTCCGTCACCGGCAACACCTCGCGGTAGCTGTCGCTGATGGTCAGGAAGAGCCGTTCGAGGCGGTTGCAGCCGTATTGGTTCGTCGTGTTGTAGTTATGCGTGCCCGACTCGGTGTAGGTCGTCCCGTGCCACGTGTATTCCTCGCAGGCGGTCACGTTGAAGTCGACCGTGTCGCTATGGTGGATGGTCAGCGGCAGGTGCTCCACCCGTTGGCAGCCGTATTGCGTCGTCGTCTGGTAGTCATAGAATCCGCTCTGCGTGTATGTCGAGCCGTGCCAAGTGTAGCTGTCGCAGGCCTCCACGGGGTCTAACGTCACGTTCTCGTCATAGTGCACCGTGATATTAAGGTGATAGATGCTGTCGCACCCGTTTTGGGTGACGCCTTGCACCGTCCAAGTGCTGTCGACGGAATGCGTGAAAGTGTGTCCGTGCCAGCTGACTTGGTTGCAGCCTTGCAGGGTGATGTTGGCCTCGGCGGACTCACCCACATGGATTTCAATGTAATCGAGGATTTGAGTGCCATTGCAACCGTCGCCTTGCAAGAAATAGCGTCCCGAATGGCTCGTTTGGCAATTGTAGATGACAAAAGGCGGTGGCGACATCGTGCTGCCATCGGGCAAGACCAAAACGAGGTTGCTCACGTTTTCGGCGGTATAGCTGAACCTGATGGTTTCGCCCGCGCAATAGTTCTCGTCCATTTCAAACTCAGCATAGGGGCATAAGGTTGGTAATCAGAGAAATAGCCATAGTTCCATGTTCCAGATTCGCCCGTCAGGATGCCGAGGTGGAAATAGCCGTCGTTGTAGATGTTTTCCAATTTCATCACGCCGTTGGTAGGCACATAGGCGCTGACGTTTTTCCGGCAATACGAATAGGCCGTGTTGGAAGGAATGGTGCTGAAGTCGGAGGCAGTGATGCAGGTGGCGTCGCCGTTGAGCCTGAAGCCGCCCACGTCGGAGGTCTTCACAATCAAGGTGATGACCAAATCGGAGGCGTTTTGGCGTTTGTAGGCAATCTTGCGCGAGCCAGTACAGTTGATTTGGGGCAACAGCGTGCCGCCCAACTCGTAGTTCGAGCTTGACGACATCTGGAACACCGATATAGGCTTGTCGGCATGGATGGCCACCACGTTGGAGGTGATTTGGCAGGTGTATTCCTGGCCCACGTTCAAGGTGGCTACAGGGGTATTGCCGCCGTTCAGGTAGACGTGGGTGTTGTTTTCCGTCGGGAAGATGAAAAGGTGCTCGTTGCCCGTGTTGTTCCAAATGGCGAAATAGTCGGTCCCCAGCAGGCTGACAGGCACAATCTGGTCGCCGATGAGGTCTTGGTGCGTGTTGAGGTTGACCGAGTCGTCGGAGGTGTTGACGGCAATGGGCTTGTTGGAGGTGACCCAAGTGTTGCGCAAGTGACCGGCTCCAGCCGCGTTGCTGGCTTCGATGGCATACGACTGGCCTCGGTTGAGCGTCACGTTGACCGGCACGCCAGGCTGTCCCCCTCCCTTGATGGCCACCGAGGGAACAAAGGTGACCATCGTGTTGTTTTGCGTGGCCACCACCTCGATGCGACTGCAAGTGTTGGAATAATAGTTCTCATAAAGGTATTGCATCGGCACCACGAAGTTGGTTCCCAATGCGTTGCTACCTTTGAGGCAATAGATTTCGCTGTTGTTGTTGTCCGACTCGTAATAGACCGAAACGGGTGACGTCGAGGTGATGTGGAAGCCATAGTTGACCACGGTGTTGTAGGGCCTGGTTTCCACCATGTCGATGATGCTCGACACGTCGTAGACATAGAAATCGTTGGCACTGAGTTGGAAAGTCTGCGGCGAAAAGGCGTTGTTGGCGGGTTGTTCGAAAACCACAGTGGCCGCCGTCTCGTAGGAGACGATGCAGAATCGGATGGGTTGTTGGGCATGGCCGGCCTCAAGGTCGGGGGCGGCAAACCAGAACTCGGTGTCGGTTTGCGCCATGCCGCCCATGGCGAAGCCGAGACAGGTCAAAACAAAGAGTAGGAGTTTTTTCATAGTGCGTTGATTTGGGGTAACACCAAATTATTGTCGCTGCAAAAATAGTGAAAGTGGAATAAAAATCCAATCGAAAAGTGTTTTTTTGTTCAAACAAGGACCGACGGCGCAAGTCTCCGGCCCTTGTCAAATCAAAGCACTACAAGCTGCTTATCTGCACACCGTCACGCGCCGCATCACCGTGCCGTAAGCCGTCTTGACTTCCAACAGATACACCGAAGGCTCGTAGCCGCTTAGGTCGAGGTCGAATTGGTTGGAACGGTCGCACTGCCACTGCCCGAGCACCTGCCCCATCATATTGGTCAGGCGCACGCTCTCGATGCCCTCGGCCTCGATGCGCACCATGCCCTTGGTGGGATTGGGGAACAGGTTGACTTCAAACGCCTGCTCATCCACGCCGAAGTAGCCCGCGTTGATTTCAAAGTCGCGCACCACATAGCCACAACTTGCGGTCATGAACTGCGCCTGAAGGGTGGCGCTTCCAGCCGTGCCGACAAAGATCCTGCAATAGTTGTCGCCTTCCTCGACAATATGCCAATCGGGATTGGAAAGCGACCAAGAAATATGGCCCTGCACCCCTGTCGTATCCATCTCATAGCGATAAATGCCGCTGATGATATTGGAAGCGACATAAACGCTTGAACTGCCGCTAATCACGCCCAATTGGTCGGCATCGCTGACGGTCAGGTTGAGCAACTGGACGGTCGCCACGCAGCCGTTGGGCGCAAACACCGTGTCGTGATAAATCTCATAAAAACCCGGCTCGTCGTAAACCACGCCCTGGAACTCATAGGTGTCGCAAGCCGAGAGGCTTTCGGGCTGGATTTCCGTCTCGCTGAAGGTGACCGTCAGATGCACGATGCTGTCGCAGCCTTGGGGCGAAACAAAGGTGTGTGTGGCCTGACCGTTTTCATTGAAGACGTGGCCATGCCATTCGAAAGGCTCACAAACTACAGTGTCCACCTGTCTCTCTAATGCCTCTTGCAGGCTGAAGTGCATGGTGACGATGCTGTCGCACCCATATTCCGACTGGAAGGTGTGCACGAAGTCGCCCTCCTCCTCGCAATAGTGTCCGTGCCACCAAATCGGCTGGCAGGAGACGATGGCGGTGTCGCGCTCGATGGGTTGGATGATGTGGAGCTGGTAGGCGATGATGCTGTCGCAACGGGTGCCTACGGTCAGCAAGGAATCATAGACGACGGCATCCTCATAGTAAGGAATGCCATGCCACACGAAGCCGCTGCATTGCGTCATGAAGCCGCCATCCACCAAGGTGTCGTTGCCCAAAGTCAAATCGAGATAGTACCAAGTGTCGCAATCTTCGTCGCCAACGGCAGGGACAAACAACGAATCCCGTGTGCTTTCGGTGTAGGTCACGTCGGGTTTCATCTCCCAAACATAGGAGCCGCAGGCCGTCCGCGTGTGCGTGAAGGTGGAATAGTCGTCGAAGTTGAGGTTCAGCTCCACGATGCTATCGCAGCCTGCCTGGTTGACGAGGGTGTCCCAAGCGTATTGGGTCTGCTCCGAACGATAGAAGATGCGTCCGTGCCACTCATAATCATCCTGACACCAAGTGATGGGTTCCACCTTATAGTCGCTGTTGTTGATGACCACGGGCTGGTGTACGATGTGGAAACACGGTTCCATCACCTCATAGTCAACCACTTGGCTCGTCATGATCACCTCGCCCGAAGGCAAGGTGTAGGAGTCGCACGCTGTGATGGTCTCCAACCATTGGTCTTCGGCAGAAAGCACCGTGATGAGGACTGGGCCAAGAATGTCGGTGCCGCACGAAGTATGGGCATAGTAACGAATAAAGCAGCCATTGTGCGACAATTGCATGGTCATATTGGGATTGATGGGGGCATAGGTGCCGCTTTCCGTGTTGGCCATCTGCCACTCCCCAACGCGGTCGTTCTCGTTGGCGTTGCGCCACTCCACGTTCACTTCAGGCAGGTCTATGCTCTCGCCTTCACACACTTGGATGGCATTCAATTGCCCTTCAATCATTGGGGTGTCGTTCACGTTGAACTGCACCACGTTGCTGAAAGTGGAGTCGCATTCGTTGGTCACCACGAAACGGAGGTAATAGCTGCCATACTCCAACGGATAGGTCGACGGGTCGAAGGGATGGTAGGGACCGTTGGCCGAGGTGGCATACTCCCAACGCTGCTGTCCGCCACCGTTATGGTTCATCTGGAACTGGGGCGCAGTCACTCCAAGAGCGCTACCCACGCAAACGTCTGAAGGCGCTTGCAGGTCGCTCAAGATGGAGGGCGCGTGGTTGATGGTCAGGTTCAAGGTGAAAGTGCTGTCGCAAACCTGCGGGTCGTCGCTCATGATGAGCGTGTCGTAGACGTTGGTTTGGTAATAGGTGCGATGCGTCTTGGCCCAATAGTATGAATCGCAAGCCTCTTGGTATTCGACGGGGGCGATATAGGCCTCACCCAAGGTGAAGTTCCACGACACTTGTATGGTGCAGCCGTTGGGCGTGACCGAATCAGCCACATAAATGCCGTCGTGGTTGCACAAAACGCCGTGATGGTAGATGACATCGCAAGCAGTGATCTCGCCTTCGTCGATGGGATCGTTGGAAAACACCGTGGCTTGCACCGTGTTGGTGGAATATGCCGTGCCACAACCGTTTTCCGCCTTGTAGCGAATGATGCAGCCGTTGTAGGCATAAGGGATGTTGCTGTTGGTCAAAGGCTGCCAAGTGCCGTTGATTTCAATTTCCCAACCACCCGTGCCTTGGTTGGTGTGACGCCAGTCCACCGTTGGGGTCGTCAGGTTGAAAGCCTCGCCGGCGCAAATGCCTGCGGGCGCAACGATGGAACCCACAACGGGGATGTCGTTCACCGTCACCTGAACGGCTGTGCTATAGGTCGGGCCGCAATCGTTTTCGGCATAATAGCGGATCCAATAGCCGTTGCTGGAATATTGCACATTGTTGTTGTTGAAGGCGTTGTAGGTGCCACCTTGCGTGGACGCAATTTGCCAGCCTTGGCTGGTAATCGTCGCACCGTTGTTTTGTATCGTGGGCGTGGTAAGGTTGAAACTGCCACCGGCGCAGATGGCTGTTGGCGTGGCAGGCGTGGCAATCGTGGGTGCATCGTTCACGTGGATTTGCACCGCATCGCTGACGTCGTTGCCGCAGTTGTTGCTCACCTTGTAATGGAGGTACCAGTTGTTGTAGGTGGCAGGTACGTTCAGCGGGCTGAACGGCTGGTAGGTGCCGTTCGAGGTCTGGCAGATTTCCCAAGTGCCAGTGCCGTTGCCCTCGTAGGAAGGAACGGCAACCTCCAAGTCGTCGCCGGCGCAGATGGTAGGCGGGGCTTGCAGCGTCCCCGTGATTTCGGGGGCGACGTTCACTGTCAGCTGTCTGGCGGGGTTGCTATAGACAAATCCGCAACTGCCTTCCACCATGTAGCGGATGTACCAGCCATTGCATGATGCCGGAATGTTATTGAGGTTGAACGCGGTGTAAGTGCCGTTTTCCGTCGGCGAGGCCACCCAACCCTGGCTGAGGATTTGCGAGCCGTTAGCCGAATAGGTCGGGGGCGTGAGATTCAAGCTGCCGCCTGCGCAAATCGGGCTGAATTGTGGTGTCTGTCCCGAAAAGCTCGGACCGTTGGTCACCGTGATTTGCACCGCGTTGCTGCTCCCTGTGTCGCAGCTGTTGGTGGCCGAATAGCGCACATAGTTGCCGTTCATCGTCAGCGGGATGTTGTTCGGATCAAAGGCCTGATAGGGACCGTTTTGGTTTGTGCTTTTCTCCCATTGTCCTGTCATGTTAGGGTCGACGGTAGGCGTTGCGATGCCCAAAACGCCGCCTGCGCAGATTGGGCCAGGGGCTGTGATGTTGGCCACCTGAGGCGGACGGCTCGTGTTGATGTGCACCCAAGCCTCGTCGGTCACTCCGTGGTTGGCCACGCGGTATTTCAATTGGTCGGTGGTATAGTTGCCTCCCGCGAAGGTATATCGGATTCTCTTATCGGACAAAACCGAGGCTGTTCCATGCGTGGGTTGCGTCACAATCGTGACCGTGGCATCGTTGGTGTTGGGCGTAACGATGTCGTTGGCCAACACATTGATGTCGACAGCGGTGTTTTGGCAGGCCTCCACATCCCAGTCGTCGACGGCATCCACGCTATACAACGCATTGGGTGTGAACGAAATATGGTCGAGGCCGAAGTCATCGCCCCTTCCGGGTTCGCCAGTATAGACATCGAGGATTTCGATGGTAATGTTTCCCGTAACATTGCCGCTATTCCATGTGCGTGTCACCTCTTGCCAATTATGGTTGGTGATACTCAATGTCACGTCGCTGCCTACTGCCGCACCGTTAATCTTAACCCTGATGACGGCAGGGTTGGCATTGATGCCCATAAACGACTGCGACAAGTTGCGGACCTGAAAAGAAAAGGTGTATGTCGTCTGACTCGTGACGCTGACCTGTTGCCGCCATGCTGCCTTGGTGGGATTGGTAGCGGTGCCAAACCCGTTGAAAAGCAAGTAATACCCCGACCCGCCATAGCCCGTAAGGTTTGATGGCCAACCGCCAAAAGTGCCGGCACCATGACCTGCCGATGTGACGTCATGGATGAACTTTCCCTCACCTACCGTGCCACTCCAGATGCGTTCGTAGTCCGATATGGTTTGGTAATTGAAAGTGGTACTCTCAAAATCGCCATTGGTGACCAAATTAGTCTGGGCAAATAATGAAGTTGAGCAAAAAAACAGCACGACGAAAGCCGTCAAGGTTCTAAGGGCGCGGGTATTCACCATCATTTTTCGTTGTATTTCAGATTACAAACGCGCAAAAATACAAAAAGCGTACCAAATCCGCAAAATAAATTCATTTACAATCGTTTTCCGTCCAAAACGGCCTCTTTCAGCTTGTCGTATTCGTAGGTCAGCTTTAGCGAAAAGAAGGGGCGTGGCTCAGCAATCAGCTTGAGGAAGATGCGGTCGCCTTCCCAGGTGGGCAGTTCGAGCAGGTGGCTCTTGTCGATCCATTCGAGGTCGCCCTCGTTGCACACGATTTGCTCGCCCGTCCAATCGGTGCAGACGAAGATGTGCATGTGCTCGTCCTCATAGATGTTGTGTATGAAGGTGACGATGCCGCAGTAGCGCCATTTCGTCACGGTGAAGCCCGTTTCTTCCCACACCTCGCGTCTCATGCAGTCGTCGGGGCTTTCGCCCTCCTCGAACTTGCCGCCCACGCCAATCCATTTGTCGTGGTTGATGTCGTTCACTTTCTTGGTGCGGTGCAGCATGAGGTATTGGTTGCCGCGCTCAAGATAGCAAAGGGTTGTTTGTTTCATTGCTGTTGAATTATAAGGTCGGTCCTTCGACAAGCTCAGGAGCCTTGGCCTAAAAAAGCAAGGCGGCCTTGTTGGAGCCGCCTTGCAAAACCTGTTTTTTGAACTCTGGTATTAGATGATACCTTGAGCAAGCATAGCGTTGGCAACACGCATGAAGCCAGCGATGTTGGCACCCTTCACATAGTTGATGGTACCATCGGCTTGCTTACCATACTGGACGCACATGTCATAGATGTTGTTCATGATGGTGTGGAGGTTCTTGTCGACCTCTTCGGCAGTCCAGTTGCGGTGCTCGGCGTTCTGGCAGATTTCGAGGCCAGAGGTGGCAACACCACCGGCGTTGACAGCCTTACCAGGACCGAACGGGATCTTGGCGCCTTGGAAAGCGGCGATAGCGGCGGGTTGGCAACCCATGTTGGAGACCTCAGCAACGTACTTCACGCCATTGGCGATCAGTTCCTTAGCGTCGGCTTCAGCCAGCTCGTTTTGGAATGCGCAAGGCATGGCAATGTCGCACTTCACCATCCAAGCCTTCTTGCCAGGAGTGAAGATGGCCTTGCCGGGGAACTTGTCGGCCATTTCCTGAACCTTGTTGTGGTTCGAGGCACGCATGACCAGCATGTAGTCGATCATTTCCTTGTTGATGCCTTCGGGCAGCTCGACCACGCCGTCGGGACCTGACAGGGCGACGACCTTAGCGCCGAGTTCGAGAGCCTTAGTGGCAGCACCCCAAGCCACGTTGCCGAAGCCGGAGAGGGCGATGCGCTTGCCTTCCATCTTGTCGCCATTTTGCTTCACCATGCGCTCGACATAGTAGATGGCGCCGAAACCAGTGGCTTCGGGACGGATCAGAGAACCACCCCAGCCGTAGCTCTTGCCAGTCAGGGCACCGGTGCTGTGCTCGCGAGCGAGCTTCTTGTAGGCACCGTAGAGGTAACCGATTTCACGGCCACCAACGCCGACGTCGCCAGCGGGGCTGTCTTGGTCGGGACCGATGTTTCTCCAAAGTTCATACATGAAAGCTTGGCAGAAACGCATGATTTCTTCGTCGGTCTTGCCAACCGGGTCGAAGTCGGAACCGCCCTTGCCACCGCCCAAAGGCAGCATGGTCAGGCTGTTCTTGAAGATTTGCTCGAAGCCCAAGAACTTCAGCATGGAGACGTTAACGGCCTTGTGGAAACGGAGACCACCTTTGTAGGCGCCGAGGGCGGCGTTGTACTGGACACGGTAGCCGAGGTTCGTTTGGACTTCGCCATTGCGGTCAACCCAAGTCACGCGGAACGTGAAGATACGATCAGGCTCGACGAGTCTTTCGACGATCTTGGCCTTTTCGAACTCAGGGTGCTGGTTGTAGACTTCTTCGATGCTTTCGAGCACTTCGCGCACTGCTTGCAGATACTCATTTTCGCCCGGATGCTTGGCTTCCAGAGCGGTCATAATTTCATTGACTTTCATTTTTTGACTTTAATTAAAGGTTTATTTAATGTGTTTGAAAGATTGCTTCATTCTTTAAAGCGGTGCAAAGGTAGGACTTTTATTTGAACAAATTCCAAATTATTTGAAATATTTTCTTCCCTTGGGGCGTCATTTCCTATTTTTCGGTGTCATCGCTTTTCTCCACTATTTTACCGTATTCATACTCAACGGTTTTGAATACGGTCCCATTGGAGTTGAAGTAGGTTTCCTTTCCATGTTTCTTGTTGTCGGCATAGGTCACTTCGAGGCATTTGTAGCCCGTTTCGTCATAGCCGATCTGCTTCCCCCTACCCTTTTGGTATTCTGCCTTGCTGGCCAATGCGCCGCTCGGATAGTAGATGAACCACCGTCCGTCCATCATGCCGTCGGCATATTGGCCTTCCTGGAAGAGCTGTCCGTTGTCGAACCATTTCCTGGCAGGGCCATCGAGCTTGCCTTCCTTATAATATTCCTCCAACTGAAGGACACCCGCATCGGAATAGGAACGGTAGACGCTGTCGCGAAGGCCGTGCTTGTACCAGCATTCCACTTCGATCGCACCGTTCTTATGGAACCGCTGGTAGCGTCCCTCAAGGGTGTCGTTCCGATAGAAAGCCCGCGTCATCACACCGCCCTCGGCAAAGTACCACACACTTTCGCCGTCGAGCCGGCCATCGGCATAGCGCAACTCCGACTTCAGCTTGCCGTTGTCGTAATAGTCTTTCTTCACGCCCTTGTCGCAAGAGGCAAGAGCCAAAAGGGCTATCATCAAAGTGGGAAAAATGAGCCTATTCATCTGGCAGGTTTTTCTTGAACGGGTCGATAGGAACAAGTTCAATTCCTTCATTATCATATTGATACACACTCCAATAAAGATTTTCCTTACCTTCATTTCCGTAGGAATCGAGGTAATTCCTGTAATAGTAGCGGTAGTTCGTATGGAGCAACGCGGCTTGGTAGCAATGCAGGCAACCCACAAGGTCGTCGCTACCATATCGCATCAAGGCATTGATGAAATAACGCCCCACGTCGTAGCCTTCGAAGGCATATTTCTGGGGTTCGGCAGCATATTTCGACCTGAATCGTGCCACAAAACGCTTGACGTCATCATCCTCGTAGTCAACGAAATGGTCGCTGACATAGATGGCGTTCATTTTCAGGAGGTTTTCGACAAGCAGTTTTTCAAACTTCGCCCAATCGGGGGCACACACCAAAGTGATGGGATATTGGTCGGCTTCCTTGGTCAGCGAGTTGAGCATCTGAGTGGCAAACACGTTGTCGTCGCCATAGGCGATGATCAGGTTGGTACGCACGCCCGAGAGTTGGCCTTTCAGCTTCGAGATGTCTCTGTAGGCATAGCGTTTCACCGTATTGGCCATCATCACATGGTCGATGTTGCCATCCTGGAAGTCGCGCGTGGAATACACCTGGCCCTCAACGTCGAGCGTGGGTGCCAAGCGGCTACCCGTCTCCAGGCGTTCGCTCTCATGGCGGGCATATTGTAGGAATTCGTCGCCCGAAACCGACACCTCGTCGTTGACGACGGGGTTCAAATGGTGTTCCAACTGGTTCAAGAAAGCCGTGTCGGCAGCCTTTTCGCGGCTGACAATGAACACATTGGCATCGGCATAATAGTTTTTCACCAAGTTGGAGAGGGTCATGATCAGGCCCATGTCGCCAGGCTTCACCTTCACCACGTTGGGACTGTCCTTGATGACCGACTCGCGAGTGGAAAGCGGGTTGACCACGGTGATGCCGTTGCTTTTGGCATATTCCTCGATGACTGCGAACGACTTGCCGAAGAAAGGCCCCACAATCAAGTCGAGGTCTTCGTTTTGTATTTGCCTCAGCGCCTTTTCGGCGGAGGCCACGTTGTCGGTCACGTCGATGACATCAAGGTCGAGCTTCAAGCCTTGGCGTTCAAGGGCTTCGACGGCCATCATAAAACCCTCGTAGAACTGGAGGAACGACAACACTCGCGACTTTTGCGCCTTCTGCAAGTTCTCTTTCGACACTTCCAACGAGCTGACATCGTTGAGATAAAGCGGCACCATCAAGGCCACATGGTAACGCCTGCGTGCATTGGCAGGGTCGGCAACGCAAACAGGGACCTCGCCCATCTCCTCCCAAAAGTCGAAACCGAGCTGCTGTTCGGTTGGCTCAGGTTCCACAGGCATTTCGACCATTTCAGGCTCTTCAACATCTTCAACCGCAACAATTTCCGATTCTTTCACCCAATAAAAATCCTCAATCGGATGGATAGGAATCAGCACCACTTGGTTGGAGAACACGTGCGAGCCTACCGAAACGTTCTTGGCACGAAAAGCACTCTCGTCGACCTTCCAACGCTTCAGCAAGGAAGCGACACGCTCGTTGCGCTCGCATTGGTGCACAATATAGTCATTCTCGTTGACGATGTTAGGGACCACGATGCGCGTTCCTGCGGCAGGCTCGTCAGAAAGTCTTGGATTGGCCACCTTGAAATCGGCGATGTCGATACCGTATTCCTTGGCGATATCATAAAGGTTCTCGCCTTGTTGCACTATACGGGCAGTACCGTCAAAAAAGCTCCTATGGTCTATTGCAGGATCTTCAACGACAGGCTCTTGGACAATGGGTTCAGGCTTTGGCTCAACGACTACCGGCTCCGGCTCGGGAACTGGTTCCACGACAACCGGTTCAGGCTCAGGCATGGGTTCCGGCTCTGGTTCAACCGTTACAGGTTCAGGCACTGGAACAGGTTCAACGGCCACGGGCTGAGGCTCTGGTTCCACCACAACAGGTTCGGGCTGTGGCTCAGGTTCGGGTTCGGGCACAGGCGTTGGTTCGGGCACAACAACTACGGGTTCTGGCTCTGGCTCCAGCATTGGCTCTACCACTACGGGGTTCGGTTCCTCAACTTGAGGCTCGGCCACAGGTCGCACAGGTATGCCAAGGATATGCCCTGCCTTCAAGCCGTTTTTCACTTCAGGATTCAGCATCTCCAACTCCTCGATGGTCACGTTGTAGGCTTTTGAAATGCCATACAGCGTCTGCCCCGACTTCACCAAGTGCATATAGTACTCCTTGCCGCCAATCTTTGTGATGTCGGTCGACCGCTTGATGACATCCTGGGCTTTCATGTTGCCCGTCAGCAACAGCCCAAAGAGGAAAAAGACGAAGAATAGCAGTCTTTTATTCATTATCTTACTCATTTTCAATATCATTCCCATTCGATGGTCGCCGGCGGCTTCGAAGAGATGTCGTAGCACACGCGATTGACACCTTTCACCTTATTAATAATGTCGTTCGACACCTTGGCCAAGAACTCATAAGGCAGGTGCACCCAGTCGGCAGTCATGCCATCGGTGGAGATGACCGCACGGAGGGCGATGGTGTATTCATAACTTCTTTCGTCGCCCATCACGCCGACCGACTTCACCGGCAACAGGATGGTGCCTGCCTGCCAGATGCTGTCATACAGGTTATCGGCCATCTCGTTGGGATACGACGCGCTGGGCAGCTCGCATGGCCAGTTTCTGAGGCCTTTGATGAAGATGTCGTCGGCATCGCGAAGGATACGGAGTTTTTCTTCGGTCACCTCGCCCAAGATGCGTATGCCAAGACTCGGCCCGGGGAAAGGATGGCGGCCAATCAGCTCGCGCTTGATGCCCAAGGCGCGACCCACGCGGCGCACCTCGTCCTTGAACAAGGAGCGCAACGGCTCCACAATCTTCAGGTTCATCTTCTCGGGCAGGCCGCCCACGTTGTGGTGCGACTTGATCTTGCAGCTCGGCCCGTTGACGCTCACGCTTTCAATCACATCGGGATAGATGGTGCCTTGGGCCAGCCAACGGGCACCCTCGATCTTCTGTGCCTCAGCGTCGAACACGTCGATGAAGGTCGAGCCGATGGCCTTACGCTTGGCTTCGGGGTCGGTGACGCTTTTCAGTTTTTCGAGGAACAAAGCCCCTGAATGAACGCCTATCACGTTGAGTCCCATCTCCTTATAGGAATCGAGGACTTCCTCAAACTCGTTTTTGCGCAAGAGGCCGTTGTCGACAAAGATGCACGTCAGGTTCTTCCCTATCGCCTTATTCAGCAAAACGGCGGCCACGGTGCTGTCGACGCCGCCCGAGAGGCCAAGGATGACCTTGTCGTCGCCCAGCTGTTGCTTCAGGCTCGCCACCGTGTTGTCGATGAACGAGTCGGGCGTCCAGTCGCCTTTGCAGCCGCAGATGCCGAGGGCGAAGTTGGCCAACATCGTCGGGCCTTCCTTGGTGTGGAACACTTCGGGGTGGAACTGCACCGCGTAGGTTTCCTCACCGTCAATCTTGTAGGCGGCGTTCTCCACGTCGTCGGTCGAGGCGATGATTCTGGCGTTGGTGGGCAATTTGGCGATGGTGTCGCCATGGCTCATCCACACTTGCGAAGTCTTGCTTACGCCCTTGAACAATGGCGACTGTTCGTCCACCACGGTCAACATGGCGCGACCATATTCGCGGGCGATGGAGCCGTTGACCTCGCCGCCGAAATGCTGCGAGATGAACTGGGCGCCATAGCAGATGCCCAACAGCGGCAGTTTGCCTTTGATGCCATCAAGGTCGGCAAAAGGCGCACGCTCGTCGCGCACCGAGAACGGGCTTCCGCTCAAGATAACGCCCTTGACATTCGGGCCGATGGTCGGGATTTTGTTGAAGGGATGGATTTCACAATACACATTCAGTTCGCGGAGGCGGCGACCGATGAGTTGGGTCACTTGCGATCCGAAGTCGAGGATGAGGATCATTTCTTGCATAAACGAAAAATTTCTGCAAAGATAGGCTTTTTTTGTGGATTAAAGATAAAATCCCTATTTTTGCCAAAAATAATCAACACCGATTCGCCATGCTTTCAAGTATCATCCTATTGGCATTGTCAGTCCTTCCCGTCATCCTTTTGATGGTCTTCATCTATCGTCAGGACAAATACCAGAAAGAACCCATCAAGTCGTTGGCCAAAGCCTTCATTGGCGGCATGATTGCCATTCCGCTTGACATTCTCATCGTTGGATTCATCAACAACATCTGGATGTCGAACACCGTGTTTTACAATGCCTTTTGGGAAGCCGGCATCCCCGAAGAGTTCTCCAAGTTCATCATTTTCATGGTGCTCATTTGGTGGGACAAGAACTTCGACGAATACATGGACGGCATCGTCTACGCCTCGTTCATCGGCTTGGGTTTCGCCTGCGTCGAGAACATCATGTATGTGTTTGGCGCGGCATCCGAATCGTTGGGTAGCGGCATCGGCACGGGCGTAGTGAGGGCTTTGCTTTCGGTGCCAGGCCATTTCCTCTTCGGCGTGGTGATGGGCTATTTCCTCGCGTTGGCCAAGTTCTCGAAAGGGAAACGCCTCGTGTATCTCATGAGCGGCTTGCTGTTGGCCATGCTCGCCCACGGCCTGTTCGACTGGCTTCTGATGGTCACCAACGTCGTGCCCGCCCTCGGAGGCATCATCTACATCGTCTTCCTTTGGGGCGACATCAAGCTGTGGAAGCTCGGGTTGAAATACATCAACAAGCAGCAGGAAAACTCGCGCCAACAAGCGCAGGAAGCCATGCTGGCCGACGCGGAATACCAAATCAACCAAAGCGGCACAGGATACGACTCGGAATACAAGCGCATCGACTGGAACGCGGGGGACAGATGACGGTTTTGGGGTTGTAATGGATGCGAAATAGTTTGTAACCGAAAACCATAAAACACTGATTATCAACACAGGCCTTCCCGAAAAGTTTGTAAGCCCTTGACAAAACGGTTTTGCCATGGGGAAAAGCCGTATTTTTGCACCAACAAACTCAAACAACAAAATTATGCGTAAACGACTTTTCATTTGGTCATGCCTGCTCCTCTTTGCGGGCAAGGCGGCGACGGCACAAGAAACCGAATCGCCAAGGCAATGGCACCACAACCTGTATGTGGAAGCCGGGCCAAAATTTGTCTCCCACCTCTCCCCCAACCTTGAACCCTTCAGACCAACTGGCGGATGGGGAGCCTACATCAACGTGGGCAGCCATATGCGCACTTACCAAGCATCGGCGCGTTATGAGATCGTCAGCCCGAATAACCACTGGGCATTCCGAACAGGCCTGCAATATGGCTTCAACTACAAGCGCATCGGCTACAAGCAAGCCATCGAAGAATATCATCCTGCGGGCTACGTCGACTGCGAATGGTATTATTTCGAGGTGGACAACGACGAAGCCTTGGAATACCTCCGCGTGAAAGGCATCGAGCAGCATTCGCACTACCTTGGCATCCCAATCGAGTTGCGCTATTATTTCAATTCGGGACTTGAAACCTTCAGGATGTATCTCGCCGCCGAAGCTGACATCGACCTGCTTGTCGGCAACCGCAACAAGGTCAACTTCTTGGACAAAGACGGCATGGCACCTTATGCCGAACAAGTCACCAAGCACTACGCCAATCCCGACAAGATGAATGCCTCGGCCTATGTTGGCGCAGGTTTCCAAGTGGGCGACCGACAAGGCGTGGGTGTGGGCTTCAACTGGCTCCTCCACATCGCCGAAATCAACGGCTCGACGGGCATGTTGCCCACCAAGCCTTACCTCGCCGGCAGCAAACTCCAAATCGAACTTCTCATCCCCTTAAAACATTGAACCATGAAAAGATACATCATTATCCTTGCGGCAGCTTTGGCCCTGACCGCCTGCTCGAAATCCGACTTCAAGGAAACACAATACATCGAAGACCCCGAATATCCAGGGCTGCCCATCTATTCCGACATGGGTTACAACACCTACGGCGCCTATTTTAACGACTACATTTATCAAACATCGACAAGCTACGGCAACAACCGGAAATTCTATTTGGTTGCCGACCGCGAAGGCCTCAGCATGACCTTGTACGGTTGGCTCAACGGCCGCAGCCTCAGCATGATTTTCAACTTTCCCATCGACACCACTTTCGTCTTGAACGACTACCACGACTTGCTCAAGTTGGACGGAATGTCGTTTGCCATTGACACCACCGACACCAGCTGTCTCCTCAAGATGGAAGGGCCATATGCCCCTGAAATCGCAAGCATATACAGTGGAAAAATCACTTTCGACCATGTGCATCAGGTTGTGGTGGACAAGGAAGACAAAGAAGTCGTTGTTTCAGGCAAGTTCCAATTCCGCGCCTTCACGCCTAACGGCACCCGCATCGACGTCTCAGGCGGACGTTTCGACCTCGGCGTCGACAACAGCAATTTCGTGAACTATAGAGACTAAAGCCTGACACATCCCTTCGAAGTTGTCCTTGAATTTGTCACTGAAAATTCGAGGACAACTTCTTTTTTGTATCTTTGCGGCATTAAAATCTTAGAACTATGGCACTCAATTGCGGAATCATCGGTCTTTCAAGCGTTGGAAAGACCACCATATTCAATTGTATATCAAACACTAAGGCAGAAATCGGTTTTGCCTCGAAGTCGAACATCGGCATGTGCGAGGTGAGAGACGAGCGGTTGCAACTCATCGACAACATCTCCCACTCGAAGCGCATCGTGCCCGCCACGGTCGAAATCGTCGACCTTCCCGGTCTGAGCAAAGGTGGCCAGGGCGTGGGCAACAAACTCTTAGCCGAAGTGCAGACGATGGATGCCCTCATCCACGTGCTCCGTTGCTTCGACGACCCCAACATCCCCCACAGCGAAGGCAGCGTTGACCCCGTTCGCGACATGGAACTCGTCGACTTTGAGCTACAAGTGCGCGACTTGGACTTGGTCACGAGAAAACTTGAGCGCGTCCAAAAACTGCTGAAAAACGGTGAGAAAGACAACAAGAAAGCCTTTGACGTTTTAACGGTTTACAAAGAGACCTTGGAGAACTTCGGCAACGCCCGCGATGCGAACGTGGCCGACGAGGACAAGAAATTCATACAGGACATCCAACTGCTCACCGCCAAGCCCATCATCTACGTCTGCAATGTGGACGACGCTTCGGCCACCACGGGCAACAAATACTCTGATGCCGTGAAAACCGCCTTGAAGGAAGGTCAGGAAATGGTCATTGTGGCCGGAAAACTTGAAGCCGAGATCGCCGAACTCGATGCCGACGACCGCCAGCTCTTCATGGAAGACGCCGGATTGACCGAGCCTGGCGTGAACAAGCTCGTCCGCACTGCCTATCACACCCTGAACCTGCATTCGTTCTTCACCACCGGTCCCGACGAGACGAGGGCTTGGACCATCCATGTGGGCGACACCGCCCCCATCGCCGCAGGTGCCATCCACAGCGACCTGCAACGCGGTTTCATCCGCGCCGAGGTGATGAGCACCGAGGACTTCCTGAAATACGGTAGCGAAGCCGCCGTGAAGGAAGCCGGCAAGTTCCGCGTCGAAGGGAAGACCTACGTCGTGCAAGACGGTGATATTCTGAACATTCGATTCAATGTATAAAAACGGCGAATTAAGCAAATTAAACGAACTGAATTCGCATAATTAGTGAAATTCGCCGACATAAATGGATAAAATGGAACAGGTGGTATTAGTCGATGAGCAAGATCATCCCATTGGCCTGATGGAAAAGCAAGCGGCTCATGTGACCCCGCATTTGCACCGTGCCTTCTCGGTGTTCATCTTCAACTCGAAAGGCAAACTGCTGTTGCAGCAGCGTGCCTTGACAAAGTACCATTCCCCTGGCCTATGGACCAACACCTGCTGCAGCCATCCGCGCGACGGCGAGACTTTGGCCGAAGCCACCTCGCGCCGCCTTATGGAAGAGATGGGCATGAGGTGTGAAATGCACGAGGTTTACACCTTTATATATAAGGCACCCGTCGGGCAAGGGCTTACCGAACATGAGTTTGACCACGTCTGGATTGGCCGAAGCGACGACACACCGCAAATCAACCGCGAGGAAGTGGAATCATGGAAATACATGAGCCTTAGCGACTTGAAAAAAGACATCCAGCTTCATCCCGAGCTTTACACCGAGTGGTTCAAGATTACTTTCGAGGAAATGAGCCGCCACGCCGAACTTTTGGGGATTTGACTTTTCAGCCAAATCCTCTTTTTTTCAGAAAATAATTAGTAAATATACTTACTATAAGTATTTTTACTATTTTTGCCGCGTATTTTTGGAATTGAAAACGTCTTAAAATCTAACTAAAATGAAACACAACTTTCGCATCGTCATCGGAATGCTATTGTTCGCAATTCCGTTGTGCATCAACGCACAAGTGAGACCTACCAAACCTAAACAAGAGCCTAAGAAGGTTCAAGTTGAGAAAACAGAGGCCGAAAAACTCGAAAAAGAAAAAGCCAAGAAAGAAGAAAAAGAGAAGAAAGAGAAAGGCAGAAATCCCTTCAACTCCGACATGCTGAAGTTCTCGGGCTTCGTGCAAGGCATGTACCAAGCCAACCTGAGCGATGAAGGCAAGCTCACCGGCAACACCTTCAGGATGCGCCGCGTGCGTTTGTCGGCTGAAGGCACGCTCTTCAAAGGCCTGACCTACAAAATCCAAGGCGACTTCAGCCGCTCGCCCATGTTGGTCGACGCTTTCGTGAAGTACAAAGTGGCCGACGCTTTCGCCATCCAACTCGGTCAGTTCAAGACCCCGTTCTCGCTCGAAAGCCCCATCAACCCCGTCAACCTCGAAATCTTCGACTATGGCGAAGGCATCCAGAAACTCGTTGGCTACAGCGACGTTTGTGGAGTGGGTGGCATCGGTCGCGACATCGGTTTGATGGCCACGGGTAAGCTTTTCGCCATCAAGGATGGTGAAGAGGTCAAATACCATGTCGTCGACTACGCCATCGGCGTGTTCAACGGCAACGGACCGACCACTACCGACAACAACAACCGCAAGGACCTTGTGGGCCGCCTCGAAGTGCATCCCGGCCTCAAGGCTTTGACGCTGAGTGGATCGTACTATTATGGCAAATACAAGAGTTCCATCGATGTCGAAAACGTCGCCACAGGCGAGACCAACCTTGGCCATGGTACTCGTAACCGTTGGGCAGCTGGATTACAATACAACGACGGTAGCCTTGTCGTGCGTGGCGAGTACATCGGTGGCAAGACAGGCTATCAAGCTGGCACTATCAATGAATACGGGAATCCATTCACTGAAAACCGCTTCCTCAACAGCAATGGCTACTATGGCGTGATTGGCTACAACTTTGCTCTCGGCAAGGAGAAAAAGCAGACTTTGATGCCCGTGCTTCGATACGAGCACTTCACCCAAAACGCCGACATCACAAAAGGCGGCACCAACTGGTACACCGTTGGCGTCAACTACTGGCCTATCAAGTCACTCAACTTCAAACTCGACTACTCCCTTATCCAAAAGGAAAGCGGAAGCAACTCACACCGCGTGGTCGGCATCTTGAGCTATAAGTTCTAAAAGGACACGGGACTTCGTGACACGAGACACGGGACAAACCGTCTCGCGTCACATGTCTCGCAGTCTCGCGTCAACAAACAATCATTAAACATCTGAAACACTATGGCAAACAACAACATCTCCAACCTCTGGAAAAAAGAGGACTGGTTGGCCGTTTGGATCGGCTTCATTGTCATTGCGGTGGCTTGTATCGCCGTTCTCACCGGTTCATTTGATTTCTCCGCCGCCAAGTTCGGCACCTGGCACTGGTGGGAAAACGTGGAAGAAAAGAAATCCCTGGCCGCCCAATTCAACGGCGAGTTTTGGATCAAACTGCTGCGCACTTTCTTGGTGACGGGCATCCTGTTCGGCATCGGCATCAAGCTGCAAGGCGAGAAGATCGGGAAGTTCATCCCCGCCTTCGTCGTGCTGTTCCTCATCTGCATCGTGGTGCGCATGATTAGCGCCGAATACACCCTCAAGATGTACCTCGAATGGGCTTTCTGGGCCTTGCTCATCGGCCTGCTCATCTCCAACACCGTTGGCACGCCCGAATGGCTAAGACCCGCCATCCGCACTGAATTTTACATCAAGACGGGTTTGGTCATCATGGGCTTCTCGGTGCTGTTCTCCAACATCGCCAAGTTCGGCCTCTACGGTCTCGGCATTGCGTGGATTGTCACTCCCATCGTCATCATCTTCATGTGGTGGTTAGGCACCAAGGTGCTGAAAATCGACAACAAGCCTTTGGTCATCACCTTGGCTTCGGCCACTTCGGTATGCGGCACCAGCGCCGCCATCGCCACAGGCGCTGCCGCCAAGGCCAAGAAGGAAGACCTCTCGTTGGCCATCTCCATCTCCATCATCTTCACCATTTTGATGATGGTGTTCGAACCCATGATCATCCGCGCCTGCGGCATGAACCAACTCATGGGCGGTGCCCTTATTGGCGGTACTGTTGACTCGACAGGTGCTGTGGTGCTGGCCGGTAACGCGCTTGGTGAAGAAGCCGAGCAAGCTGCCGTCCTCGTGAAGAGCATCCAGAACATCCTCATCGGCTTCATCGCTTTCTTCGTGGCCATCTTCTTCGCCACCAAGGTCGACAAAGACCCGAACCAGAAGGTCGGTGCAGGCGAAATCTGGAACCGTTTCCCGAAGTTCATCATCGGTTTCTTCGTAGCTTCTTTGGTCGCCTCGTTCATCGTCAAGCCCCTTGGCGGCGACGTGAAAGCCATCAACGGCGTGCTCGACCAATACAAGAACTGGGCTTTCGTTTTAGCCTTCACCAGCATCGGCCTCGACACCAACTTCAAAGCCCTCTTCAAGCAGATGCAAGGCGGCAAGGTGCTCTGGCTCTACATCATCGGCCAGTTGTTCAACATTGCACTCACACTGTTTGCCGTGTGGTTCCTGCTCTCAGGCGCTGTGTTTGAAGTTCCTGTTCTCGACATGTTCAAATGATGAACAAAAACCACAAAATCTTCAAAGTGATTACCATCGTCGTGGTGGTAATCACTTTGTTTTTGGCTGGCTGGATCATGGCCAACCAGTTCGGTCTCGTCGAAGGCTACGACTTCGGCGCAGGGTCATATTATTATGCCGACATCCCCACCGAGCAATACCAACAAATCGACAAGGAAGGCGCCTACCAAACCGCCGTACCAAAATGGGTTTTCTACGTCCTCTTCTTCGCCTGGGGCTGGCTGATGTGGCGGCTCTGGGTCTGGGTGGAGAACAGGGGAAAAAATCAGTGACTTGAGATGATTTCGTTGTACAACACCGTGCCTTTTGTCGTCAGCAAGTATTTTTGTCGTGGGTGATTGGGTTTGTCGGGATAGCGCATTCTGACATACTTTTCCTTCAATGCCGGATTGAGATACACCTCCATGAAACTCTCCCTGTTCTTCAAGCCAAGATGTTCAAGCATTTCCTTGATGGACATTTCCTTCAACCCGACAACCATCAATAAACTAATGATTTTCATATTCTTAGGAAGCAACTTGTCGGGTAGGTTGTCGGGTAGGTTGTCGGGTAACTTGTCGGGTAGGTTGTCGGGTGACTTGTCGGGTAAGTTGTCGGGTATTTGTTCCGTTTCCGGCATTTTCCATTCCTCGGGAGGATCGATGATCATATAGCGATTCTTCAGTGTGTTTTCCTCTCCGAGAAGCAAGTTACGGAAGAAACGCACCAAGAAGACCGGTTCATAGTCGATGCCTTTGGCCACGTTGCGATAATTGGCACGGACAAGCGCGTTGCGGAAATACCACGAATGTTGCTCAAACAAGTCGTTATTCACATCGAAGCCTAACGAACGGAGATATTTGATGGTGAAAATGGCCGTGGTTCGGGTGTTGCCTTCGCCGAAAGGATGAATCTGCCACAAACCCGAAACAAACTTGGCGATATGCTCAACCAACCGATTCTTTTCCAACGATTTATAGTCGAATTGCCATTCTTGGTCAAGGTCGTATTGAAGCGTCATCTGCAAATCCTCCCAATGGGCATAAAACACCGTATCGCCACGCAAAACCCATTCCTTTTTCGTGATGTCATAGTCGCGGAATCGGCCAGCGTGTTTGAAAACGCCATTGAAAATGGCACGATGGATGGCCGCAAATCCTGCCACGCTATAGGTGAACGAGTCGGTTTGCAGCAATTTCGAGATGTTCGTTGAGACCTTGTCGGCCTCTTCCACGTTGGCATCGCCTTCGTCATGCGTCGTTTTCTTGATATAATATTGGTTGACCAATTCCTTGGCCTCGTCGATGGTGATGTCGCCTTCGATGTTGCGGCGGGCCGTCTCCTGAAGGTAGGCCGAAGTCTTCAGTCCGTCGACGGCCTGCAAGCCGATGGCCACGCGCCAAGCATCCGCACGCGCCTTCTTCTGCGGCTCGCCCTGACGGATATATTCGTCGAAATTGATGTATTGTTCCTCGCTCATGCTTTTGCTATTGAATTGCAAAGATAAACATTTTTGATGAGATTACCAAATCAAAAACGAACTTTTATACTTGGTTATTAGGCAAATAATGTTCAAAATCCACCGTTGGCAGCTTGCTCCCTTTTGCCACCACATCCTTGACAAACTGCTCACATTCTTCAGCAGACATCTTTCCTCGCTTCATTGCATAATACAGGAAATCAATCGTAGTCAGATAGGTGGTATGATTTTGACCTTCTCCATAGCCGATTAGGTTGAGCAGCTCGAGATAATGCCCTTCAGAAATCCTTTCCTCGTCGAATAACTTACGGGCCTTGGAGCCAAAATCACCAATGACCAATCCCTCGTTTCCTTTTGAATAGAGTTCGACATCATATCCTCGCAAAGCTGCCTCCTGCGTAATCGAAATCGCCAACAACTCGTCAGCTGACACAGGACTGATAATGCGCAATTCCTTCAGCCTCACCACCAAAGTATGATGCGAAGCCCCATAAAGATGCTCCATCCGAAGCAACGTGTCAATACTGACACTTTTGCCGACAATCTCATTGGATGGAATGTTTTTCAGCAAGCCCTCCTTCGGCATCAGCAAAGCGGAAGCGAACAGGTTGGCCGACCTCTCTACGGCATCGGTATAGATTGAGTTGTCGCAGAAATGCGGTTGGGGATTCTCGTCATAATAAAGATGGTACAACTCGTGCGCAATGGTAAAATGTTGTCGTCCCCGCCTCGAATTGCTGTTCACCAACATAAAACGATGCTTTTTGTCAGGAGTCAGCAAAGACAATCCAAATAGTTTGTCCGACAAAGGCCGGTAGAGTGTCATCACATTCAACTGGCGGAGAACCGTTTTCATATTGAGCGGTTCCGTTGCGGAAACACGCAGCAACTCGCTTCGCATCTTTCCTGCAAGGATTTCGGCCGTTTCAAGGTTCAGCTTTTTCATTTTCCCAACAGCCTTTCCATCTTCAGATAATTCATCACAATGCTCTTGAACGAGGCCACCTCTCGCATATCATCAGCGCTAAGGTCATCAGCGCGGAAGGCGCAGACCAGCATATTGTGGACTACCGTTTCGTCTTCCTCAAAAAGAAGCGCCAATTCGCAGCCGAGCAAATCCGCAGCCTTTTGCAGCACTTCCAAAGGTATTTCGCGCTCGCCTGCCTCATAGTTGGCGTAAGCCGAACGCCCAACACCAAGATATTCAGCCATTTTCTCTTGCGTATAGCCATTGGCCTCCCGCAAGGCTTTCAGGTTTCTGCCTGTGATTGTTTTTTCCATTACTACCTTGTTTTGCGTGGCAAAAATACAAAATATTTCAATTATCATACATTTTGCCACGGAATTTGTGTATTTTTGCAGAAATAAATCAAACATCATGGACAAAACAAAACTAGCCAAATACGAATCAGAGATAATCTACAATCAGTCAGGAGTAAAAGCCGTTACAGCCTCACTTTACTCCGCATTATGCGAACCTGAAATAAAGCCTTTCACCAGAGATGACCTACACCGATTGTATGATTATTACAGGGCAATGTTCAAACATCAAATTGAAATGAATGACGTTTGGTCGGATGAAGAAAAAGAGCGGAAGAAAGTGGGTATAGACACTTGGTTAGGCATTGGGGAATGATTTGACCGGTCCAAAATGGTCACCGACCCTTATTATCCGCCACGGCCTGCACAAATTAGCGTTTATGACCGAATTGTGTTTGTGATTATGGCCAATTCCATTCTTGCTGGACTGAGGAAAACTCTTGATGTCGGGCAAACATGACATCTATTGAAAAGCCATCTAGTTCCCTACCTCTATCTTTCTAATAAGAAAGCATCACCTGTCCTACAAAACTTTATGCATACCCCCTTATTGCGAAACCTTTTTTCAATGGCTTGTCGTTTCGTGTCGTTTTTGGGACAAGTGTTTGAAAACACGGCAAAAGCCATTCGTTTTGCCTCTCTCTGTCGTGGCGGAAGTTTTTCTATTGTCTCTTTCAGTTGTTCCACGGCTTTCATTGTGTCACCACCCTTTAATTCAACGAAATACTGGTCGGCATACATCTCACTTTCCAGCAACTTGTCGCATTTAGGTCCATCGGCAGCACTAAAAACACAACCATCCACCTGAATTGCCAAATAGGAGTTATGATTGGGATTCTCAAAAGCTATCCTTGATTTTTTCTCGGAAAAAACAATGAGGGGATTGGTTGTTTTTGTGGTACAATGTGCAGGTATCTCTCTCATTGTTCAAGTAGTTTTGAGAAATCGGACGCGATGGCATCTGATGCAGCATCCAACTCGGTTTGGGAGATCAGTCTCAGCTCGTAGTCTTTTATGTCTTTGACAGTGCCCTTATCTACGGCATAAACATTGATTTCTTCAAATGGTATTGCGGTGGATTTGCCAACAACCGATTCCACGTTTATATTGTCTTTGCTGTCGGCAGCTTGAATAAGGTTATTAAATGACGACAGGATATAAGGACTATGCGTAGCTATACAAAGGCTATTGTTCTTTGTGCTGTTGATTTGTTCAGCCATCCATTTCACCAACTCGTATTGTGTAGAAGGGAAAAGGTTTTCTTCGGGCTCTTCAAGATAGATGGAAACATATTGGGTTAAGGAATAATTTTCAACAATTTCGCTAAACCGAGATTCTTCCTTAAACGAGCCGAAAAATTTAATCCGAGGTTCTGGATAGTTATTTGTGATGTCGTCAACTCGACCTACAGCCATAGTACCATTCGATTGAGTGAACCTCTCTTTATACAATATATCTTGTAGGTTGTTCAGTTCGCGTTCCTGTGCCACACTTAATTTACGAGGGCGGTGTATTTCATGATACGTCAGATAGTTTATCAATCCACAAAGTGGAACGATGGACTGGAGACCGCTTGATGCGTTTTGGAATGCGATTTCGGTGTTTTTGTCAATCAGAATTGATTCTTTGTGCTGTCCATTGTCCTTATAATATGAAACCCCAAGATTTAGGATGTCAAGCTTGTAGTATTGTGAAAACGTATTGCGGGCATTCTCCCAGTCTGACATATAACCTTGAGTATTGTTGTCGTTACTGAAAGAGATGTCGAACCAATTAGGAATAACAGCCACAATATTGCGTTCGGCAGGTATGTATGCTATTTGAGGCCGACAATATTGCCACCTGTTACGTGGTTTCCACTTAAACGAGAACTGAATGCTCTCGGGGGACCCAGAAATGGAAAATGCCATAAAAGGAGATTCATATTTAATCAGAAAACCTTTTTTTATGAAGCCGTTCATTCTGTGATAATCGACAAGCCTTTTCCAGAAACTGACCTCATTCAAATAGTCATCAGGAGACTGGCTCAATTCGATTCGTTTCTCTACCCAATTGCAAAATGAGGCTATTTTTAGAATACAGCTCTTACCCGAACTTTGTGGGCCAATAAAAAGATTATATTTGGCAAGATTGACAGATACACTCTTCAATGGCCCTATGTTCTTGATCGTTAATCTATTCATATACATTCAGCTCTTTTTTCTGCAAAAGTACGAAAATAATGGTATCAATGCCACCACCATGGAAAAAAGTCAGGTATTGTCTATCGCATCGGTAGTGTTTCAACCAATATGTCCAAAGTCTGTAGACTTCAAGGATTCAGTGCAAAAGTTAGACAATCAATTTCTTATCAAGCTCCGATTTATAAAATACTATATGGCCGTGTTCCCGAAAACCAGTATTTTCAGCCATTGTCTTGAACATCTCCATCCCTTTCACGAGGGACGACTTGCACCAACTTTACGATTATGACCAAGCCTTGTACAAAGCTGCCATTGAAAAGAACGACAACTTCTCTGACGACACCAAAGAAAGAAAAAAAGGAGAAATCGAAGTCCTGCTTTCCGAAGCGGAAATGCTGGACATGTCTTTGATGCCATCCGATATTTATTATCCACCTACCAACTTACCCTGTTTGGCAACCATTTTGAATACAATTACCGTTCAGGCATTTCTGAAACGATTGAAGGAGATAATGGAGAATTGATTGAAGAAAACAACACTCGTTTTTCAAGATTCATTTTCTCTTTACAATTCTGATAAATATGGACATTTTGTTAGATACTCTTTGCTTAAAAGTTCACCCCACGAGTACTCCTTAAAACCATTACGCTCCGCCAAAAAATCATACCATTGTTTCAATACAATCTCCGTATTCTGGATATAATACGCACCTCTTCCAACATTTGAATATCTCCTGTATAGCTCTAGTATTATTTTCTTTGCTTTATCCTTTTGAATGCTCAAATCACCCTCTCCTGGTGTTAGAAACTCCATCCAGTTAATCATAGATATTTCAGTCCATCCTTTCTTCTTGGTAGGTATTTTTAGTCTGATTTCAGAATCAAGAAGAAATGGACAAAAATCAGCATTATAGCCTTCTTTATCAATCTTTTTCACCGCTTTTTCATCTAAAAAAACTCCATAACACCATAAATCATCTTGTAATACATATGCATCAACAAATGGTTGACCGATAGTAATATACTTGCCATCTTTATATTCACATGTACATACTCCATAAGAGATACAACCATTTATTCCAAATCCTTGCTTCAAAAAGAACTTGACAATATGCGCAGAAGTATATAGAATACTTTTATAACTTTTTTCGCAATTATCAATTGTATAAAGTATGATTGAGTCAGAATAAAAAGTCATTCGTACATAATCATTTGTAGAATACTCCTTTTCTATAGTGCGGATTGACTCCATAAGGTCAAAAAAACGTTTATCTTGTTTTTGGCCAATTAGCGATTTCGTTCCCATAACATCAAGCATAGCAACAAATCGATTCCGTCTTTTAATATTTCGAGGTTTTTTCACTTTTTTCAATGCTCCTAATAGAATACATCAACTGATAGGAAACGCAAGAACCCTTAATTTGCAAAACTATATATTATTCTGATACAAACAAGCAATTTATAAAAATTGTTCCTAGCTTCCTCCCACAATCCTAACCTCTTCATCTGTCACGCCATAAATCTGATACACAAAAGGATTGTGTTCATTAATCTTCATCTGACAAACGAAACTCTATTTCGTAGTTTTTTATGAACTGCATTTCTTCCTGTATTAATCCATAAAGAGGACATACGAGATCATCTAATTGGTCGATTAAATGCTTTGATTTTCGTAGTTTATATTCTTTGAAAGTGCTATGAACAATCACATTCTTTTCAATGTCTGATAAATAATCAGCATACTTTATTTTTATTTTTTCAAGAATTAAAGATGACACTTCTGACAGATTTGGCAAAGGAAATGCTATCAATTCAGGAGTCCTTAAATCAAGTCCATTTGTGTATACTTGACAATAAAACCAAAAAAGATTTGTGCTTAATATTGCGCCAATCACAGAATTCAAGTCTTTGCAAACATAATAGGGTTTATCCTTATTTGAACCAGTTGGAGTATCTGAGATTACGTTAAAATATCGACCACCAGATGTTCGATAATAGAACGGCTTTCCTTTTCCATCAGCATAACTGGCAATATTTTTACCTGTTGCAAACATTTTTTTCAGAATAGTTTTTTCTATGGGCAAGCTAATTTTCGCATATCGTCCAGGCAATTTCAACTCCTTTGAATCTATGTAAGTTAATCCATCAATGATTGTTCCAATGGAATCAGAATATCTTCGGCGTTGTAACTTTGTAGTATAAATATGTTTATTTGTCGAAAGAGTCTTCGTGAAGAAAAACACAGATGTGCGGATACACGCTGCATCAAAAATCTGCTTGGGACGATTAGAATATGAGGATACTTTAATAATCTCACAGTTCTTTTCTAATAGGTTATGCAATGTTGTCATTGAATCGCTTGCAGTTACAGCCATTGGGATGATATACGATAGTATTCCGTTCACCGAAAGCACATTGTAACCAAGATTTACAAAAACAGCAAAAGTATCTGTCGATCCTTTTGAAACACCTTTATAGGTTTTTGAAGCTTCATAATACTTTTTATAGAGTTCTTTCTCTATATCCGTCGTTTTTGCCCCATACGGCGGATTCTCAATAACAATATCAAACCCACCTTTAGAAAACACATCATGGAACCAAGTGTGCCAAAGGAAAAACTGGTCATTTCCTGAAAGGTCAAGGTTGCCAAAATCCACTTTGATGTGTTGATCCCGGAGTTGTTGCTTCACATTTTCAATTATGCGAATGCGAAGGGATTGCTTTTCTATGTGGTCGGTGCAATCAAAGTATTGAACAAGCATGTCGCGAAGTTCTTTGCGATACACGTCAATCATGTCGTCGAAGAAGGTGAGCATTCCTGTGTCATCCGCTTTCTTTTCCGTCATCGTGGAAAGGTCAACGCCCTTATACTGCTCCAAAAGCGAGTTGCCTTGCATAATCTTGAAATCAAGATTGGGCAAAGCCTGTGGGGTTTCCTCATCCACAATGAGCGAGAGCCAGAAACGGAGTCGGGCAATATCCACGGCACCTCGCTCGATGTCAACGCCATAGACATTTTGCTGGATGATATGCTTTTTGATTTCAGCCGCTTGGTGCTGGCTGATACCTTCCAAGGCAGTACGGCAGAGGAACAACTCTTTCAACAAACCCATTGGAAAGGCACCAGAACCAATGGCGGGGTCGCAAATCTTCACGTCTTTCAACAATTGGTCAGTATTCTCGGGCAAATGCTCCTGTACCTGATGTGTGGTCACAAACTGGCGAATGGCTTCTTTCGTTGGTTCATCCTCAATGCCTGTCTGCAAATAGGCAATCAGGCTTTCGCGGCACATGTAACTGACGATTTCCTTGGGCGTGTAGAACGCGCCTTTGTCCTTGTTGTCTTCAAGTAAGTTCTCGAAGATACGGCCCAGCATTTCGGGGTCAACGCCCACCTCGGCATCGTCGGGGTCGTTCTCATCAATAGTGAAGTTGTAGGATGCGAAGAAGTCAAGCAGGCTTTGAGTGTATTGTGCTGGTAAAGGGAACGAGGTGTCGTCAGTTGCATCTCGTTCAAACAAGCCGCCGTTCAAATAAGGGGTGCGATATTGTGGCAGCTTTTTCTCATTCTCGCTGTTGAGGTCATCGAAGAGCAATTCCAGCACATTATCTACGAAATGGTCTTTGTCGTCGCATTGCGCAAAGATGTTTTGGATAAACTCGGTATCACCTTCTCCCCACGCCGCATTCGCCGGCACACCCAACCAACCTTTCTTTTGGAGGAACTGGAGGAACACCAAACGTCCCATCAGCTTCTTCACGTAGTCGCGTATGGATTTCTCTGGGTTGGGAAAACGGGCAAACTGTTGCATGATGGTTTCGCAAGGCTTTCCTTCAAGACGTTCTTCCCATTTGTTGGCCACTTTCACCATCCGCTTGCCGGTGACGTAGAAGATGATATTCTCATATTGTTTCTTGTAACCGTCAAAGAACATGTCGCTGACGGCATCCACTGAGAAGGCTTTGGTCAAATCTTTCAGTGAAAGGTTGCTATCGCGCAAATGCTCAAACTGTTGGATGGCAGTGCGACTGCGATGGCCTTCTCCCAAAAGATAGGTGAAACGCCTCGTGTCGGTGGATTCTTTCTGATAGCTTCCATCGTCGGCAAACTTCCACGACTCGCTGACGTAGGAGAAACGAAGCACACTTTCATTCTTGCGATAGCAGAACATGAATGCTCCGGCATTCCCATTGTTGCGCCAGGCGGTGAGCAGCATATCACGAATGCCACGACGGTTGCGCTCTATGTCGACGCTGTCGGCAAGCTCCACTTCATAAACGGCTATGGTCTGCTCGTCGCTCAGCGTGATTTTGCCCAACCATAGGGCTTGCTTGGCAAAGGGACTGTTTGTAGCCACCACAGAAGGCGTGCTCCAGAATTTGATTTTGCTGCCAAAGATGTCGTGCAACAACAGCTGCCAGTTTTTGCGATCGTATCTCGATTCAATAATTTCCTTGTAGTTCATGTGACGGTTTTATTTTTGGAAACTTTCAGACAATATGATTGTGGCGGCAGATTCTTCCTCTGCCTGTTGGGTGTCGCGATAGTAGGCGTTATAGTGATTAGCCATGTCAAGCACCTGCTTCAAGGCCTCGTCGAAGTCCATCTTCGCCTTGCTGCCACCTTTGCGCTGAAGTTCTTTTTGTATGCGTTGCAGGCGTTTGGCAATGTAGGTGATGGTGCCTCGCTCGGCCAACTCTTTCAGCTGCACCAATTTCAAGCGGGTGTCGCCATCCTCGATGTGTGGCAACATGCTGTTGATAAGGCTGACGGCTGTTGTCACCTGAGCACCGAGGTTGCTACGCTGGTTTTGGTTCGCTTCTTCCTCGTGCAACTCTTCTTCCTTGGTCGCCATAAAGGTTTGGAGCGCTTTCTCCACATGGTCATGGTGTTGCTTGATTCTAGGGATGGGTATCTCTTCAGGATCGGCCTTGAAGTAGTTCAATGCGTCCAATACTGACAGCTCGCGTGACTGCTCATCGTTGACCAAATAGAAGACTTTGCGGAAGTTGGTCTTCAGGAAAACCAACGTTTCGCCCGAAAGTGTAACGCCATCAACTTGATGTGGCTCGCGACCTGTGCGGCTTCGCAGCGACAGCTTTTCAATGCGCTTGTACTCTTTTCGGTTTTGCTGGTAAAGACTGCGCAACTCCTCATAAAACGGCAACTCCAAATTGCGGTCTTCCTGTTCTCGCTTCAATCCCTCCGAAAAGAGCTTGTCAAGGTCGCGGTCGATGATTTCCTCTGTGGAATAGATTTGGTTGTCCTCGCCAAAGGTGGTATGGAAGGTCTGAATCTTGCTCAGCGCAATTTGGTTCAGCTTGATTTCCTTGTTGCCTTGGCGAGAAGGATAGAAAACAAAGTTGTAAATCGTGTCGGACGTGGAGCCGATACGGTTCACACGGCCAATGCGCTGCATCAGTCGGGTGACGTTCCAAGGCGTGTCGTAGTTGATGATGATGTTGGAACGATGCAAGTTGACGCCTTCGGCCAACACATCCGAAGTCAAAATAATGTTATATTCGTCTTTTTTCAGCTTCCAGTTGGCATCAAAGTTCTCGCGAATGGTCTTGAAAAGTTGGCTGCGGTTATGGGCCGAAATCACCAAGACATCTTTACGATTGATGCGACGTGCCAAGTATTCAATGGTGTCCACTGCTTCGGAAAACACCACAACTTTTCCTTCCGGGTTGCGGTCTTTCTTGAATAGCTCGTGCTTCAACAGGTCTTCAAACTTCGCAAACTTTGAATCGTCGTCATCGTCAATGCACTCCCATTCCAACCACATTTCATCCAACAGTTCTTGGTCTTTGCGGAGCATATCAATGTATTCAGGCTTGAAATCGTCACGCATAAACACAGCATTCTTTGGGTTGTCCTCAGCTTTCTCGTTCAGTTTTTCTTCTATTTCATCATCCGTGTAGCCTAGCTCATAGAGCTTGTTGATGTCCATGTCGGGAGCGATGAAGATTCTGTCGTTCTCCCACATCTTAATCATGTTTTCATTGGCTTGACGGAAGTTCTCCACCGAAATCTTGAAAGCATAGAAACTGCTCTCTAATCGTTTCACCAAGCCATTCTTACGGATGCCAGCCAAGCTGCGGCTGATGAGTTCTGCGTTATCATAAAGACCGTTTGATTTTTCTGGTTTCAAGTAAGCGATGGCTTGATAGCGAGCGTAGTTCAACTGCTTGTCGAGCGTCATCATTGCTTTCTCAAAAAGGTCTGCCAAACGGTCGTTCAACTCATATTCCTTTTTGATGGGCTTTGCCACTTTCGGGAAACCGTGAATATCTTTGTTGTAACGGGTGATACTTTCAATGTCTGTTCGTGTGCGTCTTACTGTCAAAGGCTTAATGACACGGTCACGTACTCGTTCAGCAAGTTTCTTGAACTGCTTCAAATCAAAGTCCTCCAGCTTTCGCATCTTTTTGAACTCCTGAATCAGAGGCGAGAAAAAAGCCGTTAGGTTGGGCACACCGTCAATAGTGCATTGACGCGGGTCTTGGAACATCAGGATTTGATAATAAAGGTCAGCGGGTGTGTTGTTCATTGGTGTGGCTGAAATCAACATCACCTTTTTCTTATAACCAGGGATGTAGCCTGTCTCAACGCGAGGCATCTTGCAGATTTCCTGCAACTGTTGGAAGGCTCCTGTGGTATGGTTGCGGAACTTGTGAGCCTCATCCACCAACACCAAATCATACTCGTCAGCATTCCAATAATTGTAATTGTCATCATCGAGAATCTTTGACAGACTACCATTACTCACAAACTGAGTATATTTGTCAATACCGAAATCCTTGAAGGTAGTCTTCCAGTTCTGTTCCACTGCAGGCGGATAGACCACGAGAATCTTAGTATTGTCGCGTCCGTTCTCGATGAGGAATTTCTTGGCAATCATCGTGGCAATCACCGTTTTGCCAAGACCAACTACATCAGCAAGGAAGAAACCATCGTAACGAATCAGTTTTTGATAGCCTTCAACGACGGCATCCATCTGATACTCGAATTTCTCGTATCCTTCGGGCATATCGAACGGATCATCTTGGTCAATGGCCAGCACACGGTCAGAGAAATACTCCATGAGCATCTTAATGTAAAGCTCGTATGGTGTGACATCGCCTTTCAAATAGGTTTTGTCAAGCGTAGCCCTATAGTCCTCGGCATTGATAGGTACACCCTTGGCTTCTTCCCAAAGCAATTCAAATTCATGCTTGGCAAAATCCACATCGTCAAATTGGGTCAGCTTGACGTTGAACTCATACTGTTTGTCGTCACCGATGCCCAATCCATTGCCACTCAGGTTGCTGCTTCCCGTGATGGCAGCGCCAAAAGTATGTTGGTTGTAGTTGTCGGGATAAAGGATATAGAATTTGGCATGTATCTTTTTGGAAGGATGGGCACGGAGTTCCAACTTGCCGTCAATCATGTCCTGCACCATTTGGAGCATACCGTCTTCCACCTGTTTGGTGTAGTGCGACGCTTCAATGTCTTGTTTCAGCAGCCGCAAGCATTCCTCTTTCACTTGTTCCTCGGCACCAAAAAAGAGCTCGCCCCTTTGGTGGGCATGAGCAATGTATTTGTCCACGTCAATGCCAATCAAGATGCGCACCTTATTAATATTGTCAAGGAAAGGCCGCAAAGTGAAATAGCCCGATGCACGGAGGAAACCTACAACTGCATCGAGGTTCTTCACTTGAGGGTTGTTTTCGAGTATGCCCTCAAACTCTTTCATCAAAGTGTTCCCACCTCTGTTGGTGAAGAAATGGGAAGAGACAGGTATCTCTACCATACGCTATAGTTTTGCAGCGCAAGGACTATCTGTTCGGAGGAGATGGGCTCAAACAAAGAACCTCAGGACATGAAAAAGCGCGGAAAGGCGCTTATCAATGTCCCAAGGTCCTCGCATGACCCATTCACGAAGATAAGTCCAGCCCGCGCTATAGCGCAGGCGCTGGCACTTATTCGTTTCGTGAGTGTCTTTTGAATTTGCGAGGTTCAGGGACATTCCGAATATAGCACTAACGCTATGTTATTTCCAATAAAACGCACCGCTGTTTAGGCGATACTTGTGGGCAAAAATACAAAATCTTTCAAGACAACCCGTTTATATTCCCCTTCTTTTGATTCTTTTTTGTAGTTTTGTAACCAAAGAAACGAATAGTAGTTTATGCAAACTCCTGATATTCAAAACATATTAGCTGAACTCACCCGTTCCATCGGTGAAACGCCTAAGGATATTCTACCCATTGCGGCTTCGGGGTCGGCGCGGAAGTATTTTCGCATCATTACTGACCAAAGGAGCTTAATTGGAACTTTTAGCAACAATATCGAGGAAAACGAGGCTTTTCTCGCTTTCTGCAAGCATTTCCATGAGTTAAACCTCAACGTCCCAGAAGTTTATGCAACTAACAACGAGCATTCTTGTTATCTGCAAAGCGACTTTGGCGACGACAATCTGTTTGCGCACGTGCAGAAGGCGTTGCAAAGTGGAGGATACGGAGAAAACACCATCCGGCTTTTCAAGAAAGCACTTAGCCATCTCGTCAAGTTCCAATGCCTTGGCCACCAAGGGTTGGATTACAGCAAGGCCTACCCCACCCCGAGTTTCGACCGACAATCCATCCTCAACGACCTCAACTATTTCAAATACTATTTCGTCAAGCCACACGAGGAAATCGACTTCAACGAAACCCGTTTGGACAAGGATTTCTCAGCCTTCGCCGACTTTGTCAGCAAAGCCCCGAACGATTTTTTCATGTATCGTGATTTCCAATCGCGCAACATCATGGTCAAGGACAACGAATTGTATTTCATCGACTTCCAAGGCGGACGAAGAGGCCCGTTGAACTACGATGTGGTTTCGCTGCTCTACCAAGTGAAGGCACAAATGCCACAAAGCCTGCGCGACGAACTCATTGACTATTACAAAACTGAACTGGCGCAATATGTCAATCCCGATGAGGTGAAATTTGACCTCTACCAGCCATATTTCGTCTATCTCCGCCTTCTACAAGTACTTGGTGCATACGGATTTAGAGGATTAATTCAAAAGAAATCGCACTTCATCGAAAGCATCCCTTATGCTTTGAAGGAACTGAAAGCATGGGATGACACCCACCCCTTAAACGACTACCCCGAACTCCAAAACGTCATTTCCAAACTATCAATTATCAATTATCAATTATCAACTAACAACTCCAAACTCACCGTCACCATCAACAGTTTTTCGTTCCGAAAAGGCTATCCCAACGACTTCAGCGGCAACGGCGGCGGCTTCGTGTTCGACTGCCGCGCCCTGCCCAACCCTGGCCGTGAGCCCAAATTCAAGACCAAGACTGGCCGCGACTGGGAAGTCATCGATTACCTGATGGCCAAACCACAAGTCCATGTTTTCTTAGACCATGTAAAAGCCATTGTTAGCCAAAGCGTTGACAATTACATTGAGCGTCATTTCAGCAATTTGATGGTCTCGTTTGGCTGCACGGGCGGACAACACAGAAGCGTCTTCTTCGCCCAAACCATCTACGAATGGCTTAAGTCGACCTATCCCGACATCAACTTGAAACTGAATCATATAGAACGCAAAATCACGGAGGAACGCAGCGTATGAACAACGATATTGTAGCCATGATTTTGGCCGCCGGCCTCGGCACCCGTCTCAAAGAGCTGACCCACGACAAACCCAAGGCCTTGGTCGAACTGAACGGCAAACCCTTGTTGCAACATTGCATCGAAAACTTGATTACGCAAGGCTTCAGCCGCATCGTCATCAACGTGCATCACTTCGGCGAGCAAATCATCGACTTCGTGATGCGCCAACGTTTCGATGCCTACATCCAAATCTCCGACGAGCGCGACCAACTGATGGACACTGGCGGAGGCATCGTCAAGGCCACACCACTATTCAAAGGATCGAAAGCCGTTTTGGTTCATAATGTCGACATCATCAGCGACGTTAATCTAAGTGATATAGGACGGCAATTCCTTGATACAAACGACGATGCATGGCTGCTGACGCAAAACAGAGAGACGAATAGAAAACTATTGTTTGATGACGAGAGCCAACTTGTCGGGTGGATGAATAAGGCTGAAAAACGGTTTAAATGGGTGGATGAATCCATGTCGGGCGTTTCGACAGGTCCAACGACCCTTAACTTCAACGAAATGGCTTTCAGCGGACTGCATTTCTTCCGCAGCGACCTCTTTGCCAGTTTTGAATGCAAACCTCAGAGTGTCATTGACTTATATCTCACTTTAGCCAAGACAAACCGCATCATTTCCAAGCCCATCCAACCCGCTTTTTGGTTCGATTTGGGCAAGCCCGAGCAACTGACCTTAGCCGAAAACCACTTAACCCACCTCGCAAAATGAACCACGAGAGCTTCCTGCACAAATTAGCCGACCACATCTTGAGCCACTACGACCTTTCAAACCAAGAACTTACGGTCGTATTTCCAAATAAACGCGCCGCCTTCTACTTGCGCAACGAGTTCAAGAAAACAAGCCAAGAAACATTGTGGCTCCCCCGAATGGTCTCCATCGAGGAGGCCGTCACGCAATGGAGCGGCATCGAACTCGCCGACGACATCGAAATCCTTTTCGAGCTTATCGCCATCGACGCCCAGCTTCACGTCGAGCAAAACAGCGACCTCAGCGTTTTTGGTAGCCAAGCCGCCCAAATGGCCAAAGACTTCGACGAAATCGACCAATACGGAATCGACGCGCAGCATATCTTCAACTACGTCATCGAAAACAAGAGATTGGAATTCTGGAACTTCGACGAGGAAAAAGCCAAGGAGAAAGAGCTGAAATACCTTAGGTTTTTCAACTCGCTTTACCACTATTATCTCCGTCTTCGCGAAGTGCTTTCGGCAAAGGGAAAAGGCTATTACGGAATGATAACCAGATATTTAGCAAATTTACCCGAAGAGGAATTGCTAAATAAATTAGGTGAAACAATTGTCATCTTCGCCGGATTCAACGCCATGACCAAGACGGAAGAGCAAATCGTCAGCACCTTAATTAAGAACGGCAGGGCGGAAATCCTCTTCGACTACGACCACTATTACCTCGACAACCCCACCAACGAGGCAGGTTTCTTCGCCCGAAAATACCAGACGCGCCATCCCGAATGGCTAAAAAACGGTGTTGGCGACGCATTGCTTACCGAAGAGAAGCACATCCATGTCATCAGCGCAAGCGGCAACGCATTACAGGCCAAGGCTTTGCAATCCAAATTACAAGAAAACCAAAGCCAAGGCCAAGCCGTCATCCTTGCCGACCAAAACCTACTGATTCCCACCCTGAACGCCATTCCCGCAACAGAGGCTTACCATGACTTCAAGGTCTCAATGGGCTATCCACTCGCAAAAACACCTGTCAACCAATTAATTAAAGAGTATTTCTCACTTCGTCGTCGCCATAAGATCACAAGGAAAATCACCGAAAACGGCGTTGAACGCACCGCCGAAGGTTGGTATATCTGGCCCGTCCTCCATCTCATGGAACTCGAAATCGTCAAAATCGTCTTCCCTCAAGATGAGACCACCGCCTTCAGCCAATGGCGAATCGAAGCCGTCAACTCGGGCAAGTTCATCTTCGAGGACAACGACATCGAGGCCTTGAACGACATGCCCAACATCCGGAAATTCCTCAAAATCATCCTAATAGATGGCCCAGCATCGCCTTTGACAACACTGCACGCCATCAATGCGATTCTGGAATTCTTGGCCAGTCTGATACAGACAAACGGAGGGCAAAAGGAAACGGTTTTCCTGCTCAACCAAGTGAGTGGCATCGGGAAAATCGTCAGCCGATTGCAACAAATCGTTGAGAGCAACTCAAAATATATCAGCAACTTGCAAAGCCTCGAAATCCTATACCGTTTGCTAACGACAGGTGCCTCGTTGAAACTCAACAGCAGTAGCACCGATGGTCTGCAAATCATGGGTCTGTTGGAGACGCGCAACCTCGATTTTGAGCGTTTGCACCTGCTCAGCGTCAACGAGGGCATTTTGCCGCCCGACAAGTCGCAAGGCAGCTTCATCCCCCAATACATCCGTCGCGAATGCGGGCTACCAGGTTATGCCGAGAGTCAGGCTGTGGTGGCCTACCATTTCTATCACCTCTTGCAAAACGGAAAAGACATTTACCTCTATTTCAACAACTTGGGAGAGACATCGGGCGGAGAAGCCAGTCGTTTCATACTGCAAATCAAGCACGAATTGGCACAAAACGCCAACATCCATTTCCATGAAGAGAGCTTCGTGAGCCTCACCACGCCTTCCATCGAGGTCAAGGCACTCAGTGCACAAAAAGACGACGACACACTTCAAAGGTTGCACTATCTCATTGAAAATGAAGCGAAAGGGTTGTCACCTTCTTCCCTGTCGACTTATCTCAATTGCCCATTGAAGTATTATCTGAAATATGTTGCCCAAATCGAGGACAACAGCACCGAGGAGGATGTCGGAGTCAACATCATCGGAACGGTCATCCACGACACCCTGGAATTTCTCTTCGCCGACTATCTTCCCCAAGACGGGAAACTCCAAGTCATCGACAAGACGCTTTTCGACGAGAAAATCAAGCCGTTATGGAAGCAGAAACTGGCCCAAGCCATCGAGCAGGACATGCCAAATGGATTGCCCGATGTTGGCTTCAACTACCTCAACCACGTCACTATCGAGCAGCAGATCCTGAATTACCTGAACTACACTTCAAGCCAACTGAAAAACAGCGATTTGACCATCATCGCAACCGAGGGCAAACTTCAGGCAACTCCCTTCGGGAAATGCCGCATCGCAGGTCGTGCCGACCGAATCGACCGTTTCGGCGGCATCGTCAGAGTGATTGACTACAAGACCGGACATGTAGATGATGCCGACCTCCGCGTGCCAGTGCGCCACCTAAACGAAAGCGACTTGGACTATCTGAGGCAAATCCCCGACAAGGCCCTCCAACTGCTGCTTTACAAATACATGTACCTCAAAGGCAACCCAAGCCTCGCACCCGAACAGGTGACTGGGGCCATTCACGGGCTGAGATACACACGCAATATCGAATTTGGGTTATCGAAGGTAACGCCCAAAAAGGGCGACAGCGATGTCGATGCCAACTTCTTGGACGACAGCACTTTCCTCGACGACATGGAACGCTTGATTGAAGCCGCAGTCACCGAAATGCTCGACACGGCGACACCTTTCGTCCAAGCCCAAGACGACAAGAAATGCTGCTATTGCGATTTTAAGGGGATTTGCAAGCGGTGAATGCTGAATTCAATTTGCATAAATCACAATTTTACTTATTTTTGCGCCATAAATCACCACAACGATGGAAAGCAAACTCAAATACCCCGTTGGCATCCAGACTTTCTCGAGAATCAGGAAAGAGAACTACCTCTACATCGACAAGACGGACTTGATGTGGAAGATGACAAAACTAAGCCCCTTTGTCTTCCTTAGCCGTCCGCGCAGGTTCGGCAAGTCGTTGCTCACCACTACGCTCAACGCTTATTTCAAAGGGCAGAAAGAACTCTTTGAAGGCTTGAAAATCATGGAATTGGAGCAGGATTGGGAGCAATATCCCGTCATCCATATCGATTTGAGCATGGCGAAAGGTAAGGCGTCAGCGAAAGAGCTGGAGCGGACTTTGATCTGGCTTCTGGAGACGGACAGCGGTTTCGAAACCATGCCTAACGAAGTCACTCCGGGCGAGAAGTTTCGCGGCATCATCCGTCGTGAATACGAAAAAGCGCATAAGAACGTGGTGCTGATCATCGACGAATACGATGCGCCTTTGCTTGATGTGCTGCACGAAGAGCAACGGCTTCCGGAGTTCAGGCGTGTGATGCAAGAGTTCTACCAGCCGCTGAAAGCCAGCGAGGCCATGATCAAGTTCTGCTTCATCACGGGCATCACCAAATTCAGCCAGTTGAGCATCTTCTCCACCATCAACAACCTGACCAACATCTCGATGCAACCCGAATTTGCGACCATCTGCGGCATCTCGGAAGAGGAGTTTGCAACGGAAATGGCTTTCGGCATTGCGATGCTGGCAGAAAGATACAATTGTTCTCCCGACGAAATGCATATAAAGCTGAAAAATCAATACGACGGTTACCGTTTTTCCGAAAACTCAACAGACGTGTACAATCCATTCAGTCTTCTTAAGTGTTTCATGCAGAAGAAAATAGCCAATTATTGGTTCGAGAGCGGCACTCCGTCATTCCTTCTTCGCCAGATGCAAAAATTCCACACCGATGTGACCACGATGGACTTCATCGAGGCTTCGGCGACCTCCTTCGACCGCCCCACCGAAGCCATGGAAGATGCCTTGCCGCTACTCTACCAAAGCGGCTACCTGACCATCAAGGACTACGACCAAAAATCTGACACATACGTTTTGTCCATTCCCAACAACGAGGTTCGCACCGGACTTGTCAGCGGACTCATCCCGACCTACACGGGCTTGAGCAGCGTGAAAATACAAGACGGCTTCGCCCTCAAGCTGTGGCGCGCCTTGGACAAGGACGACATTGAGGCCGCCATGAACGAACTCAAAGCGTTTTTGGCGAGCATCCCTTACGTTGAGGGATTCCAACAGAAACTGAAAGACGAAAAGAACTACGAAGGCTTCTATGAATACACTTTCTGGCTGATTTTCAACATGATGAACGTCTTTGCGCAAACACAAGTGAAATGTGCAGGCGGTCGCATTGATTTCGTCATCCGAATGCCCGAAACGACTTATGTTTTTGAGATGAAAGTGAACGGCACAGCCCAAGAAGCCATGGACCAAATCGACGGCAAAGGGTATGCCTTACCGTATTATACCGAAGGAAAAAGCGTCGTAAAAATCGGCATCCAATTCGACAGGGAAAAGATGACCATCGGAGACTATCTGATTGAACGGTAGTGTCAATTCAACACGATTTCCGAAACCACATCCTTCCCGACGCGCTCATTCAAATTCTTCATCAACAACGATTTGGAATAGCTCAGTTCGCTGCGCAAAGCATCGGAATCGACGCGCACAAAAAGCACGCCTTTCTTGATGGAAACGTCAATGGTGTGGGAGGCGATGAACGTCCCGACCACCTTGGGCCAGGCATCAACGGCTTTCATCTCGTCCAAAAAGTCAGGCCCCTTGTGCATGACAATGTATTCCTTGATGAGATCGCCCAATTTCTGCACTTCATAGTAGACCATCGTGACCTCCTATCTCCTTGACACTGCCCTTTTCCACCTCGAAAATCTTGTGGTCGATGTTGGTGTTTTCAAATAGTTTCTCCACCCTACCCTGTTGAGTGTCAGTGATAAACACCTGACCAAAATGGTCGTCGCCAACCAAGCGGACGAGTTTCATCACGCGCTGGTCGTCGAGCTTGTCGAAGATGTCGTCCAAAAGCATGATGGGCTTGTAGCCGATTCTTTGGTAGTTGAAATCGAATTGCGCCAATCGGATGGAGACCACGAACGACTTTTGCTGTCCCTGCGAGCCAAAACGCTTCACGGGGTGGCCATCAAGCGTAAACTCCAAGTCGTCCTTGTGGATTCCCACATTGGTATAGCCCGAATAGCGGTCGTGCATCAGGCTTTCCTCAAGCAAGGCATCGAGCGGCTTTTCGTCCAACCGCGACTGATACACCACATTCACCTTCTCAGTGCCCCCCGACACGATTTCGTAATAATGCTGGAAAATGGGCAGGAAATCCACCAAAAACTGGTGGCGCTTGGCATGGATGTCGTCGGCAAACTGAGCCAATTGGGCTTCCCAAAGCCGCAGCAACTCACGATCGAAAGTGCGGCTCTCGGCGAACTGCTTCAGCTGGATATTCCGTTGCAGCAAGGCTCGGTTGTATTTCAGCAAAGCGTTGAGATACAGCGGATCGAACTGCGAAATCACACCATCGATGAACTTACGGCGCAGGTCACTGCCATCGTTGATGAGGTCGCTGTCGTAAGGCGAAATCATCACCAACGGGAACTTCCCGATATGGTCGCTCAGGCGGTCGTATTCCTTCTTGTTGAATCGGAACGACTTCTTGGCATCGCGTTTCTGCACGCACGACACCAACTCGTCGTCCTTGTCGGGATGGCAATAGGTGCCGTGTATGGCGAAAAAATCCTGTTCGTGACGGATGTTCTGTTTGTCGGTGGCGGCAAAGAAACTCTTGCAAAACGAGAGGTAATAAATCGAGTCGAGGATGTTGGTCTTGCCTGCCCCGTTGAGACCCACGAAACAATTGACGTTTTCCGAAAACAGCAGGTCAGCCGATTCGCAGTTCTTGAAGTTGGTCAGTTTGAGTTCGTGGAGATACATCTTTCATTGACTTCGGGACGCGGGACTTCGGGACACGGGGCCAGGACCTTGAGCTTGTCGAAAGGCCGTCTCGCGTCTCGCAGTCTCGTGTCAATTAAAACTTACTCAAGTCCACACGGAGCGTCAGGAAATTGGGCGAGCCGACGATGTTGTTTCTCGAACGCGCATAGTCGATTTGGAACGCCTTGATGCGCACGCCGAATCCGGCCGAAAAGCCCACCAAGCTGCGTTTTTCGGGCACGCCCATATTACGCGTCGTTTCGTAGTTATAAGAAGCCCTCAAAAACAGGTTCTTACCGATGGCCAACTCGCCGCCCACAACCAAATGGCATCCCAAGTTGGTGAAGAATTTGGCAGCTTTGCTCGGCTCGTTATACTCGCCCGTGATAGGGTCATAATGACCTTCCAAGTCGAGCGGGTCCTTGTAGATCTTGTTCCAATGCTGGATGTCCTTATAGCCCACGATGATGGTCAAGGGAAGGTGGTCGAGCTTCTTTGAGGCCATGAAATCCAACGAGAAGGGAAGCCATTTGTTTTCCACATTGAGCTCGCGGCAATACAGCTGGCGTCCGATGTTGCGTGCGGCAAGGGTGAAAGCCCAGTTGGAATAGGACCAATAGGTGGCGGCCACATCCACGCCCAAAGCCCCTGCCCTACCGGCTTCGTATTGCACGCCAGCATATTTCAAGTTGGCGCCGATGCTCCATTTGTCGGTCAGTTCGCGCCCCCAGCCGAGGGTTACGACATAGTCGGACACGTTGAAAGTGCTACCATCGGCATAGCTACTCTCTGAGGTGTATTGCATCCTGCCATAGTTGTAATACTGCACCGAGGCTGCAAAACTGCCGACGTTCTCGAAGGTATGGCTGTATTGCGCCGTGGCGAAATTCGTGCCCACATTGAAGTCGCCGACATACGAAAGCGTCAACTGGTTGTTCATCTCAGGTGAGATGGCCGACGGGTTGAAGACCGCCGTCTGCAAGTCGCCATCGTGAACGGGCAAAGGCAGCCCGCCCAAGGCCACCACACGCGCCGAGTTGGCATCCGTCAAGGCCCGATACAAGCCGTTATTCACCTGCGCATTGGTTTGCAACGCAATGATTGACAACAACAAAACTCCTATAATGTAGATTTCACGCTTCATATTTCGACATTTTTAGGATAACGGACACCGCTTTATATTATTGTTGGAAGCCCCAATTATTTCTCCACCAGGCCCAAACCCGTCTTGACGAGTTTGCCCTGCTCCTTCAGCACCGTCGAAAGGCGATCGAGCACGCCATTGACGAAGCGACGGCTCTCAGGCGTGCTGTAGAACTTCGAGATCTCAATGTATTCATTGATGGTCACCCTGACAGGGATGGAATGGAATTCGCAAAACTCCGTTATCGCCATGTAAATCAATATTTTGTCCATCAAGGCCAAACGGTCGTAGTCCCAATTGGAGATGTTGGCCTTCACCAGGTCGACATAGTCGTCGGCATGGAGAATGGTCTTCTCGAACAGCTTGACCACAAATTCCTTGTCGTCGCTCTCCTCCTTAAAGACAGGCGGCAGTTTCGACATGGCATCGAAGCTCGCCGGCAACTCGTTGAGGAACTTCCACAGCAGGTAGATGGCGATGGGATAGTCGCTGTTGAACGTAAGGTCGCGGTCGGAATAATAGTCGAAAAGCAGTGTGTCGTCAGCCATGTAGGTATCCACCATTGTGGCCAAGAAACCTCTGTCGTCGCCGAAACTGTCTTTTCCGTTCGACATATATTCCTCGTATTCAGGGCAATCCAACATCCTATTATAAAAGGAGCGGATGAAGTCCTCTCTGGAATCGGCCCAATTGATTTTGTATTGGTCCTCCAACGAAAGCAAGTGCTTATTGTCTTCCAACGCATTGAGAATCCGATTGTTGACAAACTTCAGATTGGGGTTCAGGTCTTCGGCGGTGGGGAAGTGCTTGTTGCGGTTTTCCTCGATGCGGCGCTCGGCAAACTTCTTCACCTCTACCCAAAACGACAATTGGTAGACAAACAGCTTGTAAAGGTCGTCGACCTCTTCAAGCAGATGACGCTCAGCCTGGGGCAAATTGGTACTATCGGACTGGTGGTAGGCGTAAATCTCTTGCAACGCCTTGATTCTCAAAAATCTTCTGTGCAACATAACGGTTCTGTTCGTATGGAAATAATTTGCAAAGGTAGCATTTTTTTCCACTTGTCAGCCGCTGTCTCAAGAAAAAAGCCTATTTTTGCCCTGATAATCGACAAAATCAATCAAACCAACTAAATTTTAAGCATTATGATTAGCAAGAAATTAGCAAAAGCCATCAACGACCAGATCAATGCTGAGATGTGGTCGGCTTATCTTTATCTGAGCATGTCGCAAGACATCTACGCCAAAGGCTTCCATGGCATCGCCCATTGGTACAAGGTGCAATTCCTTGAGGAACAAGCTCATGCCGCCATCATGATCAACTATCTGCACAGTCAGGACGAGCGCGTCATCCTCGCCCCCATCGCCGAGGTGCAAACCGAATGGAAGAGCGTCTTGGCCGCCTTTGAGGACACCCTTGAACACGAGAAGAAGGTGACCGCGATGATCAACAACCTGTGCGACATCGCCGACGAGGACAAAGACCGCGCCGCCGCCAACTTCCTCGCTTGGTTCATCGACGAGCAGGTGGAAGAGGAAGAAAACGCCCGCGACTTAGTGCGCCAAGCCACGATGATTGGCAACCACATCGGTGGCATGATCATGCTTGACAAGGAACTCGGCGCCCGTGAATACCACACGCCCAGCCCGCTGAAGTAAAGCGAACTGATTCAGAACAAACAAAATGCTCCGCCCCTCATTGAGTGACGGAGCTTTTTATCTACAGTCGCTATCGTCAGAAACTCAAAGCAAAACCTACACCTCCTGGCACAAGCCCGAAGCTGAATTCAACAGGAGTAGCTGAAGCCGTTGGGCGCAAATGCGAGTTGTAAATCATGGCATTATGTTTTATGAGGCTCAAAGTTCTCCAGCCTGCTTCTTGGCCCAAAACTCCTTGAAATCGGCGTAGTTCTTCTGTAGCAATTCGGGCGTGTTCAGGCCGTAGGGGCATTTCTCGTGACAGGCGTTGCAGTGCTTGCACTTCTCGATCTGCTTCATCTTTTCGTTCCATTCCTCCGTGAGGTAGACGCTCAACGGAGCGCGGCGCAGGAAGAGGCTCATGCGGGCGCAGTCGTAGATTTGGATGCCTGCCGGGCATGGCGTGCAATAGCCGCAGCCACGGCAGAACTCGCCCGACAGCTCCTCGCGTTCCTTCTCGATCTTGCGCCACGAGGCCGAGTTAAGCTCCGGCTCGTGCTCTTGATAGGAAATGAACTCGTCAAGCTCGCTCTCGCGCTGTATGCCCCAGATGGGCAGTGCATGGTCGAACTGGTTGAGGAAGGCGTAGGCCAAGGCCGAGTCGGTGATGAGGCCGCCCGCCATGGCTTTCATGCAAATGAAGCCCATGTTGTGCTTGTGGCACGCCTCGACAATCTTCTGGTCCTCCTCTGCCGAGAGGTAGGAAAACGGATACTGTAGCGTGTCGTAGCAGTCGCGCTCGATGGCTTCCAAGGCTACGCTCTGACGGTGGTTGCTGATGCCGATGAAACGCACCTTGCCTTGCCGCTTGGCCACCTTCATGGCGTCATACAAGCCTTCCTTGTCGCCGGGGCGCGGACAATAGGCCGGGTTGTGGAACTGATACAAGTCGAGGTAGTCGGTCTTAAGGTTGCGCAGCGTGGTGTGGAGGTCTTTCCAAAAGTCCTCAACGGTGGTGGCACCCGTCTTGGAGGCGATGATGATTTTCTTTCTCCTGTCGGCAAAGGCAGCGCCAATCTTCTCCTCGCTGTCGGTATAGAAACGCGCCGTGTCGTAAAAGTTGATTCCATTGTCGTAAGCCTTGTGCAACAGATACACGGCTTCCTTCTCGCTGATGCGCTGAATGGGCAAGGCACCAAAGCCGTTCTTGTTGACTTTGAGGTTAGTCTTGCCTAATGTGATGGTTTTCATGGCTACATGATTTTGGCACAAAAATACAAAAAGAATTGATACACACCAACTTTTATGCGTTTTTTTTCGCCCTAACGACAAAATTCCCTATTTTTGCGAAAAATTCTACCGATGAAAATTCTCATTCTCAACGGACCCAACCTCAATCTCTTAGGCAAGCGTGAGCCTGAAATCTACGGCTCAATGCCTTTCGAGACTTATCTTGAACAGCTTCGCAGCCACTTTGCCGAGCACGAGATCGACTATTTCCAGACGAACCATGAAGGCGTATTGATCGACAAGTTGCAAGAGGCCGACAACCAATATGACGGCGTGGTGATGAACCCCGGTGGCTACGCCCACACTTCCATCGCCTTGGCCGACTGCATCCGCGCCATCAGCATCCCCGTGGTGGAGGTGCATATTTCCGACATCTCGAAGCGCGAGCCTTACCGCAGGCATTCCTACACGGCTGAGGCCTGCGTAAAGAGCTTTAAGGGATTGGGGCTGGAAGGTTACGAGAGAGCAATTGAATTCATCTTGGCGCGATAATCGAAGCGGGATTTCCCTTCCTATGGCGCAAACTTTTTTTCGCATTGTAGACGCCCGTACCCGTAGCTCTCGGATAACAAATACGGGAAAACGGGAATCTTAGGGTAAATTGCTTGTTTAAGTGAAAAAGAAAATGTTGTCATTTTTCCAAATAATGAATTGACACAGGGCTTGAATAGACAGTATCGTTATTCATATTTATAAAAATGGCTCGAATCTGATACTCTCCGAAGTCCATGTTCTTAACGCCGAATAACTCTTTCTTGCAATGTGTCAAAACATAATCTTCCGGAAGCAGGCTGCTAAACTCGAACACACCATATATGTCACTACATGGGAACCATCTTGAGAACCATGCTTTTTCAGGTTCAATTGTTGTATGAAAAAGCAATGATGGATTACCTTCTTCGTATTTTGTACCATTATGGACAACTTCAAGGTATACACAATGATTGACATAATGATACGCGAGTTTAGTGGGAGCAATGTACTTATGCATCTTAACCATTATAGGGAATAGTTTCTCAGTCTCAAGGACTGCTTTCACCTGGATTAGTTCCCCATAACGAATAGTATCGTTTATTTCTAGACGGATTCTATATCCTGCCTTGTCTTGTGACATAACAACCTTCGCCGCAAAAAGAAAACACGGCAAAATCAAAAACCATAGAACCTTTTTAACCATGACCAATACATTTGAAATGAGTAACCAGAGATTTCGGAAGTAAAAGTTTTTTCGCATTGAAAATGCTGACACTCACGGCTCCCGAATTGCAAATTCGGGAGAACAGGGGTCTTTGCATCCCGTGATGGCCAAGGCAAACAATGTTGCCATGAGCATGAGTCTTGAAGTTGTTTTCATCTTGAGTTTGTTTTTTGATTGTTTAACGAATGTATTAGGTTGTCTTGTTTTTCTTTTTATGGGGTAAGTTTTTTGCATAGCATACCTTGATTTTCTTATCTTTCTGGGTTGTTCCATATAATTCTACCTTCCAACGAAAAAACAAACGAAGTGCTTTCGCTACTTGTGTGTTTTTCTCCCATAGAAAGACTACTTTGACTTGTTTGCAACATACATCTTCTCTCATGAGGTTGATAGGTAACATCGGTTTCGACATCTCCGTAATCTCCACAAAAAGAAGTAAACAGTTTATTTAGCTGCACTACAGAAACCACAAATCCATTTCTGACATTAATATCATATAGAACAATGTTGTCATAACACATATCAGAACTATGCATAGCAAAAAGATAACTCTCAAAATCATTATAAAAAACAATTTTTCCAATTGAATAAATGGTATAATTATCTTTCAACATTTTGTTTGTAAACCAAAACCAATTTTCATAGTTTTGAGTCGTGCCATCTTCGCCTGAGTCTGCTATGGAATCAAACATCCATTCCGAATAAGTAATTAGGCCGAACAAAGAGTTTTTATCTTCTTCAGATTCAACGCATTTATATTCATTCAAATTCAATTCATTCAAATTCAATTCATTATATCTGTCAATGGAAATTATGTCATCTATAGGATTGATTAGCCATGCTACCGAGTCTTCCTCTGCTATATTGGCATAGAAAAGGAAGCCGTCGTTTTTCTCTGTCAGAGAGTGACAGCTTGACAGAAATAGAATACAAAAAACAATCGGTATTGTCTTCATAGGTACAGAGATTAAGGTTTTGGTGGAATTGGAATCTTAGGTTTTGGAGATCTTATGTAGAAATAATCAGTGTAGTCGACATATTCACGTTTATTAATGTATTTTGCATATCTTTGCATTTCTGACCTATAATAAACCGAGATTTCTTCTTTGGCGAAGCAAAATCCTTTCTCGGCTCAAACTTGATTGGCAAACAGTTGGTCATGCTTACAGGCTTCCCTCTCAGCTTGGCCGGTTGGTCAAACTTTATCATTCGGCATACTCGTAAAGCCTCGGCATCAAGTTGCTCGTTCACCCCTCTAAGGACTTTGTGCTGATGGGTGACACCCAACGTATCAACAATAAATTGAACATAAACTGTTTCAGGTTTGGACAGAGTGTCAAACTGTTTGAGGTTGTCCTTTACTAGTTTGAACAACTTATCCTGATTCCTGTCATTCTCATAGGAAGGCATGGATTCAAAGGAGACATCCATCCCTATTTCTGGCCTTTCTCTTATTCTGATAAAAATGGGGAAGCCATAGACTATTGGCTTTCCTCTCAGAGTTGCTGGACTAAAACTCAATGATTTCAGATAATTAAGAGCAACCTTTGCAACGATTAAAGACATTTTGTCATTATCACCTACATTTGTAACTATTCCTCGAACTACTCCCAAACTGTCAATTACTACATAAAGCGAAACAGGCAAACCATCTACAGCAATTTGAAAACACTCTCCCAATACCGATTCGGTTGTTATCTGCACATCCTCTATACTCCCATGACGATACGCAATCAATTGGTCAGGAATTGTGGATCCGATAATTAACTCTTGTGAATCAAAATCGAAAAACGGGCAATTGGCGGCACAAACGGAACTATCCATTGGAGAATCTGCTACAATCGAATATTTTTCCTGCGAATAGACCTGTACGTAACACAGAAGGCTTAAAAATAATAGTATCCGTCCCAACGGATTTGCAATTTTCGTGGTCCAACTACAGAGGTGATCATATGAGGCAAATACTGTCATCTTTCCAAATAATGAATCGTCTTGGTATTGGAGTATATGGTGTCATTATCTTCAGTAACAAAAATTGCCCGAATGAAATACTCTCCATAATCAGTGTTACGCAAACAAGGGAAACCAGATCTTTCTTTTAATTCCGACAAATCCTCACAAAAAACTTTCCCCAGTTCCAATTCTGATTCAAATCTAATGGATTTCCACCTTGCCACCCATCGCTTCCCGTCCTGAAATCTCCACATGGTTGGAAGTGGGTCTTCATACACTCTCTCATTATGGGAAACAAGAAGAAAAACAGCATGATTATTCAGAGCACGCTGGTTTGGATAGGCAATCCTGTTGATAATTATCTGTTCAGGCAACCACCTGCAACACTTCAACTGAAAGTGGCAAAAAGTAACGTTATTGGCATATACCGTATCATTGTCTATTGCCAGCTTAAAACTATAACACTCTTTCTTTTGGCCTATTACTGCGTATGGCTTAGCAAGGCTCAAAAACATAACAAGAGTCGTCAGAACGTATAGAGACTTCTTATCCATGACCAATACATTTTAAAACTATAACCAGAAATCCCTCCCCTCAAGCTCGCTGAACTTCTTCTTGCCCCGAAGCACATTGTCGAAAACGATGTTGCGCCGATAGACGCAGCTCACCTGCTTGTGCTCGATGGTCTTGCGGCCTTTGCGCAGGGTCTTCAGGCGTTTGTAGAAGTCGCGATGCGCCTTGAAGACCATTTGGAAGTCCTTCGGGCAGCCCTCGAAGAGGAACTTGAACGCCGCCACCCAATCTAAAAGGATGCGATAGAGAATGATGCGTCTCAAATGGTGCTCGGGCAGGTTTTTCACCAAGAGCGACAGGTTGTTGCGGAAGTTGAGGTATGTCTTTCGCGGCGAGTTCTTGGGCAACGTGCCACCACCAATATGATAGATTCGCGACTGCGGGCAGCAATAGATCTTGTAGCCCGCGTTTTTCAGCCGCCAACAGAGGTCGATTTCCTCCATGTGGGCAAAGAAACTGTCGTCCAAGCCGCCAATTTGGTGGTACAAGTCGGCGCGGACGAACATGCAGGCTCCCGTGGCCCAAAACACCTCCATCGGCGCGTCGTACTGCCCCTCGTCGTTCTCCAAGGTCTGGAAAACACGTCCACGGCAAAACGGGTAGCCATACTTGTCGATGAAGCCGCCGCACGCGCCGGCATACTCGAACTGTTCCTTGTGGTAATACGACAAAATCTTGGGCTGACAGGCTGCAATCTGCGGGTCGGCATCCATCAAGGCGACGACGGGTTCAATCCAATTCGGGGTTACCTCAATGTCGGAATTGAGCAACACATAATATTGTGCTTCAATCTGTTGCAAAGCAAGGTTATAGCCCGTGGCAAAACCTCCGTTGCTTTCGTTTTCAATCAGTCGGATGTCGGGGAAACGCTCGCGCATGAAAGCCACCGAGTCGTCGGTCGAGGCGTTGTCGGCCACGATGACTTCGGCTAACATCGGGTCGCAGTTGGCGATGACATTGGGCAGGAACTGTTCGAGGAACTTCCGCCCGTTGTAGTTCAATATGACGACAGCCACCTTCATGATTCGCTTTTTTGGGGTCTTTGGTGCTTCCAGCGGCGGTGCGACCACAGCCAATTGTCCGGATTCTCGTTAATGAAACGCTCGACGCAACGCACATATTGTTCCATGATTTGGCCATCGGTAGCTTCCTTCGGGTTGTCGCAAACTGTCTCAAACGTCACCTCAAATCGTCCCCTACCCTTCCTGACCATGCTGACGAACACAACGGCATAGTCCAATTTCCTGGCGATGCGCTCAATGCCCGTAAACCAGCAGGTGTCCTGATGAAGGAAGGTGGTCCAATAGTCCGACTCATGGCCAAACGAAGTCTGGTCAGCCATCATCAGCACCGCATTCTGGCTGTCGCGCAGCTGCACCAAACGTCGCAACACCGAGTTCGACTCCACCATCTCCAAGTTGCAGCCATAGGTACGTAAATAAAGCATAAGACGCTCAAAGACAGGGTTTTTCACCCGCTTATACACGGCGAGGCAATTGTGTGGCGTAAGGTCGCACATCATCTTGCCAAACCATTCCCAGTTGCCCGAATGCGGGATGGCATAAAAGATGTTTTTTTTGCGCTCATAGAGTTGGGTGACGAGTTCGGGATTGGTGTAAGCGATGCGGTATTTATAGCCGTTGGGCTTCATCCTCAGCATCTTGGGAGCCTCAACGAACATGTCGCAAAGGTTGCGATAGAAATGCCGTTCGATGGTCTTGATCTCTTTTGCCTCTTTTTCAGGAAACGAATGCAAAAGATTGTCTCTGACCACTTTGCGACGATATCTTGCGATATAGTAGACCAAAAAGTAATAGCAATCGGACTTCAGATAGAGAAGCCAATAGGGATGGACGGACTGGAACTGCATCCATAGCCTCACGATATGAAAGCCCAATCTTTGCATGGCTTATCTCGGATTGTTATAGAGTTCGCCGGCATGTGAGCCCCAACCTTTTTCGTACTCGGTTTGGTCGACGCCCTGGTCATAGCCCTGGCCATAGATGCGCGAATAGATTTCGAGCTGCCAACGCGGGTTGTTGACTTCGCCCACCATGTCGGAATGGATGAGCTGATAGTCGTTGGAGGCGGTGTCTTTCGTCATGAACACAAAACGCTTGTTGCGTTGGCCGGCCACCTCGTAGTAATGCCAAATCTCATAGGGATAAGCTCCTGGCTCATTGGGACTTTCCATGATCTTGTCGGGCTGTCCGTACTTCAGGAACACATAGCCGCGGTCGGAACGGTAGCCAGGAAACGAAGAGGTCTTGAACGACGCATTGACACGTCTGACAGCGGCCAGGTAGTCGTCGAAGCCGCGCTTGGGATTCATCGGCGAGCGTGCACTCCAGAAATTGAAGAGGAACTGCTGCATGGTCTTCATGTCGTCGGTCTTCACCAAGTTGACCGAATAGTCGCGTTCGATCTCGGTGCAAACGGGGTCGAGATAGCGGATATACTTGCGCAAGGTGTCGATTTCGGTGATGTTGGTGACAAAAGTGTTTTCGATGTTCACCCCCGACAAGTCGGCCATGTCGTAGCTCACGCTCGGGTTGCTGCGTTGGAAGAACCAGCTTTTGGAGCAAATCAACGCATTGCTGCGGTCGCGCATCTCGATGACGAGGTAATAGTTGCCCGAAGGCAAGTCATTGATATCAATTGAGTTGAGCAACAAATTGACCTTGTTCACATCGAAGCGCTTGTTATAGGTATAGTTCTGCATCCTGTTCGACGATTCCACCGTCTCGATGTAATAGCTCACCAGATACTTGCCTTCGTCATACAGCTTGTCGCTGTTGTAAAGTTCGACATAAAAGTTGATTTTCTCGTCGTTCGATCCATAGAAGGGATAGACGCGAGGCAGGAAGTCGTAACCGCTCTTGGTGCAAGCCGTAGGTTTAGCAGCCTGCCCATAGGAATCGAACAAGAGGATGTCGGAGATGGCTGGCGTGCCGTCGGGATAGGCGACCTCCACTGTCGACTGCACCGTTGGCAGCGTCTCGCCGCTGTTCATGTCGGTGACGCTGATTTCCATCTCATACTCGCCGTTGGGCAAAGTGAAGCGCTGTTGGTCGATGAAAGCACCAGCGAGGTTAGCCGTGTCGGTCACAACAGGACTGTCCAAAGCGATTTTCGAGTAGGTGCAAATCTTGTCACCCTGCCTAAAAATGGTCTGGATCTCGATGGTCGACTTGAACCTGCCTGGCTCAAACTCCTTGTAGACCGCCGTCCGGCTGTCGAACGCGATGGCATTTTCCACGTAGGGCGACACGCCAGGCGCACAATACGTCGTGGTGGAAAGATAGGACTTCAGCCGTTTGGCCTTCGCTTGGGCATTGACTGAAACGGCCATCAGCACAAGCAACGTAAATGCAATTATTCGCTTCATAGTTCTATTATTTGGCACAAAATTATCTTTTTTCTTCTGATTGGTAAGTTATTTCTTTGTCTATTTTCTCAAGCAATATCAACAAAATCATGTTATATAATTAGTTTCCAATATTTTACATAATCCTTTTCAAGTAATCGATCAAGGCTTGTTCCAAGTTGTCGCCCAAGCCCACCACCGAAAGGATCTTGTTGGTCCGCCGGTTGGCCCCACTGTATGAAATGCCTTCGAGCACGGCTATCTCGGCATCATTCATGCCAAGAATACCAAGGCAACTATGGCGAAGGTCAGCCGTGTTGAGGTCGGGATAATCCTTGAGGAAACGCGACGAGAAGCCAGGGAAGCACCGGTTGGCTTCCTGTACCAACCCGATGTAATCCATCTCTTTCAGCTTTAATTTAGGATAAACGCCCACATTCTTGATCATGATGTCCTTTCCCTCCACCGAATGCCTGATTTTCCTCACGATGTCGCTATCGGAGAACGCTTTCCAAGCCTCGTCGAAGTCCGGTCGGTTGGCTAACAACTGCTTCCTTGTGTCGTTGAGTTGTTGAGCCATTTGCTCAAGCTCATTATTCTTGTCGGCGTTTTCCTGTTCGTGTTTTTGCTCAATGGTCGTGATTTTGCTTTCTATATGCGAAATGCGACTGCGGTTACGGATGATGATGAAAGCCATGAAAACGGCAAGGGTCACGAGCAAAGCCACGATGACGAACAAGGCCACATTGCCACTGCCGTTCGTAGAAGGGGTCTCGTCTGTCGGGCGATTGAATTCGTCGAAAAGGTACTCGATTTCCATCTTCTTGGCAGCCCTACGGGTCTCACGCATCGAACTCTCGACGTAGAAGCGGGTGTAGCGCAACTCCTCATCAGCTTTCCCATTGACGCGGCATATCTCGGACAACTTGGCGGCGGCATCCACTCGCGCTATGGGGTCGCCTGAGGCGAAAGCACGTTTCAGATGCGGATAAGCCGAGTCGTACTGCTGCATCTCAAACAGCTTTGCGCCGATGGCAAGTTCCCCATCATCCACTCCAAGAGGCGCGAGATCTTTCGCCTTGCCGAAACATGCCAAAGCCTTGTCGTATTCCTTCTCCGCCTGATAGATGTTAGCCTCATAGCGCATCATGGCAGCCAGGTCGGCATCATTCTCGAAATATGTCGTTGCTTGTTGGCAAGCCTCCATCGCATTGTCGTAGAGTCCGAAGCTATAAAGGATTTCCGACAAACGTGTGTAAGTCAAGGCGATGAAACGCTTGGCATAGGAATGCTCGTCCCACGCCTGAAACTGCCGCATCACACCCAACGCACCAAGATAATGCCTAAAAGCCTCCACATCGTCGTTGGCGAAAGCATATTCCACACCTTTGTAGTAATGGGCGTTGGCCCGAAGATAACACAAATCCTCATCTGTCGGATAAAGGACCGCCAGGCTATCGTAGAAGGCAACGACTGGTGCCAGTTCAGGACTATTTTCGTCAAGCCAACGGTTTTTGTACTGCATCTGAACGACGCGCAAATCCAACTCAATGGAGTCAAGCGTGGTGAAAGGCGCCTCCAAAGCGGCTTCCAACAAACCTTCGACGCTGAAGGCAGCCTGAGCGGGATCGGTCTCCAGCAACGATTCCAAGGCCCTCAGTTCGTTGAAATGGCGTGGGGCTGTATCGAGCGTGAAGGGTGAACGGTCCCTTGAGCAAGCCCAAAGAAGCGCCGCCGAGAGCAGCACAGCAACCAAAAACATGCAGCGATTCCTCATTTCAGTATCGTCGTTAAGCCATGCAAAGATAGTGTTTTCATCGAAACGGGAAAAGAAAAGATGGGTACCAAAAGCACAAGAAGAAAAGTCTTTATTTTACAATCAATTGATTATCAATATATAAAATCAAGACAAAAGCATCAAAAAAACTTTTTTTTCTGACAACTGCATTGGGCAAATGAAAAAAGTTGTACTTTTGCAGCGGAGATATGGCTGAGTGGTCGATAGCGGCGGTCTTGAAAACCGTTAAGCCGAAAGGCTTCGGGGGTTCGAATCCCTCTGTCTCCGCAAGGTGGTGCAAGTCCACCTACCGAAACCACTGGAGAGATGCCGGAGTGGTCGATCGGGGCGGTCTCGAAAACCGTTGAACGCTTTGCGTTCCAAGGGTTCGAATCCCTTTCTCTCCGCAAAAGGAAAAGCTCAGCCGAGGCTGAGCTTTTCTTGTTATTCGTAATGCCTAATCCTCACTTCCACCCCATCGGCTCCCAGTTGTGACGGGATGCCACTGACATCGGTCTGCCCGTAATGGTAGGGGAACAGCACCCTTGGCTTGACCATCCTTGCAGCGTTAAGGAGCTGCTCGACCGTCATGGTGTAAGGCTGGTTGCAGGGCATGAAGGCGACATCAATGTCTTTGATTTCGGCCATCTCGGGAATGTCTTCAGTGTCGCCGGCGATGTAGATTCTCAGTCCGTCGAGGGTGAGGATGAAACCGTTGTCCCTTCCCTTGGGATGGAACTGCTGGTGTCCCTCAGTAGTGTTGTAGGCAGGGACGGCCTCAAGAGTGATGTCGTCGGCCAATTGCAGCACGTCGCCATTGGCCATCACCGTGCCATGGCCGAGCATATCTGCACAGCGTTGGTTGGTCACCAATTGGGTGTTGTCGCCAGTCAATAATTTGATGGCAGTCGTGTCGAAATGGTCGAAATGCTCATGGGTGACGAGAAGGTAGTCCGCCTTGGGCATTTCGGTGTAGTCGATGGTCTTCTCCCCTAATTTCGTCACGGGGTCGACCATGATTTCCTTGCCGTCATATTCGATGCGGATGCTGGCATGTACCAAAGCGTGGAATTTGACTTCCTTGCCACTTTTGGTGACAAAGCTGTCCACCTCGTAAGTGTCCTCAGGCTCAGTTACCTCAATAGGCATCCCAGCATCTTTCCAAGTCGTGATTCCGCCTAAGAGGTTCACGACCTTGAAGCCTTCCTTGACAAGCATTCCGGCGGCATCGGCCGATCGTTTTCCGCCGCGACAATACACCGCTATCGTTTTTTCTTCGGGAAGGATCGATTTGATTTTCTCGACGAAGTCATCCGCTTTGACGTCAATATTGAGGGCATTGGCAATATGTCCCTCATCGAATTCCGCTGCGGTCCTCACATCGAGCAGGACGACATCGGGGTTCTTCAAGCATTCGACGAAAGCGTTGACATCTGCGTTTTCAAAACCTTGATGGCCACAGGCGACCAAGCCCAAAAGGGCAAATAAACTGGTAATCATCTTTTTCATAGTGTCGGTAGGTTTGGGGTGGTAAGGATAGGGTAAAAAGTATGCTTTATCACTTGTACAGGTCTCCAGGTGTATACAAGTCGTAGGGCGGCATCGTCGAGGGGTCAAGGTTGTTGTAGGTGCCGTCCACCTGGATCTTTTCCTTCTTGTAAACGTAGTGACGGACAAACCACACCAAGTCGTCGACCGTCAGCGGACCGCCAGCTGCCACACTGTGGCCGTAGCCCTCGAAACGGCGAGCGAAATAAGGATAGTCGAACTTCTCGAAACGGTCAACCAAGGCATCGGTGCCATAGAAGCCGATATTGAAAAGGCTGATTTTCTTGTACGGCACCAAGCGGTCCGACGTGCCATGATAGAGCATCGTAGGAGCAGGTGCGTGGTTTCGATATTGAACTTTGCCTTCGTTGGAAAAGATGGCTCCTGCATATGAAATCACGCCCGCGAGGCGAAAATCGTCAGGCAGGATGCTGGAATTGAGATAGCCGTTGCATAGCGTGTAGTCGGTCTGCAACGAGGTGATGGCCCCAGCACTGGAGCCAACCATCACAATCCAATCCTTGTTGACTTTCAGCTCTTTGGCATGGTCAAGCAAATATGCGAGAGCCGAAATGGCATCTTCGACGGCCATATCAATGGCAATCTTTAAAGGCTCGGAATTGAAGACGCTCAGGTTCTTTGCCCCTTTCAAACCAAGACGATAGTCGATGGCGGCCACTTGGAAACCTTCGTCGACCAATTGCTTGAAATAGGCTTTCTCAAACTTGCCGTTGCGCTGCCCGCCAACGAATCCACCACCGAAAACATAGACCATGCAAATCGTGCTATCATTCACGTTTTCAGGTGTATAGAAATCAAGATAAAGTTGGGTTGTATCTCTTTCAGCATAGAGATAAGTCTTCATGTCCTGCGCAAAGGCACCTATGCCCGTGAGGAGAATTGCTAATAGTAGGGCTATCTTTTTCATTGTTGTTTCTTTTGACTATGGCCGATGGCTTATGGTTCATGGCTCGATTCCTCTGTAAAACGAGCCATATGCCGAAGGCTATAGGCCATGATTATTGATACGTTTTATAGTATTCTTTCAGGAAATCAGGCAGTTGGCGAAGGGCGGCTTGTTCGCGCCATTGTTTGCGCACCTCTTGCGCAGGCACGCCAAAGACGGCCTTGCCCGGCTCGATGTTCTTGTCGACGGCAGAGGTGGCCAACACGACGGCTCCTGTTCCGATGACCAAGTCCTTGTTGACGCACACACGGCCCCAAAGGATGACATCGTCCTCGATGCGCGTCACGCCTGCGATGGCGGCATGGGCTCCGATGAGGCAGTTGTGGCCGATGTAGCTGTCGTGCCCGATTTGGCAGTGGTTGTCGAGTTTGGTGCCGCTCTCGATGATGGTGTCGGAGGTGACGCCACGGTCGATGCTGCACAAGGCCCCGATTTCCACATCGTCGGCGATGACCACGCGACCAAACGACTCGAACTTCTTGAAGCCTTCGTTGCGGCGTTGGAAATAATAACCGTCGGCTCCAATGACACTGCCCGAATGGATGATGACATTGTCGCCAATCACGCAATGGTCGTAGATGGTCACATTGGGATGGATGAGGCAGTTCTTCCCGATGACGGTGTGGTGTCCGACGAAGCTGCCCGGCATAATGAGCGTGCCCTCCCCTATCTCGGCCGTATCGCTGATGGGCATGGTTTGCGGCTCGAAGGGGCGGAAATGGCGCATCAAGCGGATGAACGCATCAAACGGGTCGGGGTGCAAGAGCAAGGCCTTCCCTTCGGGGCAGTCCACCTCTTTATTAATAAGGACCACCGTGGCCGCCGAATTGAGTGCCTTGGCGTAGTATTTCGGGTGGTCAACGAAGGTGATGTCGCCTGCCTCCACCTTGTGGATTTCGTTGAGTCCGGTGATGGGGAACTTGGCATCGCCAACAAATTTTGCATCAATGAGTTCCGCTATGGTTTTCAGAGTAGTCTTTTGTATTTTCATTTTACACTGTTATTTGTCGTTCAAGCAGCCTTTCCCTTTTCGTAAAGATACTCAGGAGCAAAATCAACGCCGTTATACCATTCCAAAGTCCAATCTGTCAAAGCAAATTGGATGAAATTATCGAGTTTAAGCAAAGGCTCACGTAACTTGCCTGTAAGCAGTGGCTTGAAATCGACAATCCGATGCTCGCCATTGCTGAATTCAAGATCCATCGTATAGTCGTGCAAATACTCGACATCAACGATTCTCAACAATTCATGTTCTTCCATAGTGTTTTATTTTAAGGGTTTTATCGGCATGGGCGCTTCACCTTTCTGCAAGAGTTCCCAATTCGACATCAATTCGTCATGATGCTCATCCATCCAAGCAAACACCTTGTTCAACGCCTTTCGGGGAAGCTGCCCTGAAACCAAGCCCTTGTCAATCGTAATGCTGGCCCGGTAACTACCATAACGTACATGGAAATGCGGAGGGTTGTGGTCGTCACCAAACATGGCGATAATAATTCCAAAAAACCTGCTGATTTCAGACATGAAACTTCAGTTTGAACTTGTTTTGCGCTGCAAATATACACAAAAAAAAAGCGCAAAGTCAACGACCTTGCGCTATTTTTATGCTCGGCACTGTTTTAGGCCTTCACGCGTTCGCAGTATTCGCCCGTGCGGGTGTCGACGCGGATCATGTCGTCGGTGTTGATGAACAACGGCACACGCACCATGGCGCCCGTTTCGACGGTGGCTTCCTTCAAGGCGTTGGTGGCGGTGTTGCCCTTCTCGCCAGGCTCGGTGTAAGTCACCTTCAGCACGGTCTTCACCGGCATTTCGGCGTACAGGATGGTCTCGGTGGAGGCATCGACGACAACGTCAACCTCGTCGTTTTCCTTCATGAACTTCACGCCCGTGATGTTGCCCTCGGGAATCGGGATTTGGTCGTAGGTCTCGGTATTCATGAAGATGTAGTCCTCGCCTTCCTTGTAGAGGTACTGGTGGGGACGGTGCTCAACGCGCACGTCTTCGAGCTTCACGCCGATGTCGAAACGCTTTTCGAGCACGTTGCCGCTCAACACGTCCTTCAGTTTGATACGCATGATAGTGTTGCCCTTGCCAGGCTTAACGTGTTGGAAGTCAATGCAGAAATAAATCTTTCCATCCAAACGGACAGCACTTCCAATCTTTACATCTTGACTTAACATAGTATTCTGTGATTTAATGATTTAAAATTTGAAGCTGCAAAGATACACTTTTTCAAGGGACTTTTGCAAGTATTTTGACATTTTTTCAAGGGACTTTTTGAAAACCCGACATTTTTTCAAGGGAGTTTTTGGCAATCCTGAACACTTTTTCAAGGGAGTTTTGCAAAAGTCAGAACATTTACTCCTTCAATTTGCTTTGACAGCCCTGATTGGCCGGCCCCAATCGCGGGAATTGAAGTGGCTCGTGTTGGAACCAGCCGAGTTGAAATCGAAATACCATGCCATATCCGAGTAAAACACATAGAGCGAGCTCGACCAATACTCGCCATCGGTGCCAACGAAGACAAGGTCGTTCCCCGACCACCAACCAGCAGCCGGAAGGAAGAGCGTGTTGCCATTGCTACCGATGAAAAGTCTTCCATTCACGCCGTATTGGGTCGTCCAAACTGACGTACAATTGTTGTTCAGTTCCTGCCATTCCTCTAACGTGGGCATACGCGCGCCGTCGCCCAAACTGGCCGTGGCTGCGTCGTCGACGTGTTGCAGGATGGTAAGGGTATCGGTTAAGCCGTCGCATCCGTAATTTGGGTGGCGACAGTATTTTGTAAATGAATGATTATCGCCGTTGCAGCTATACGTGTAAGTGCTCCAATCGTAAACACTCTTAGGTTGCGTTTCGGCCCAAGCAAAATAGTCGCCATTGTCTCCAACGTGGTTGGCGCCCACATTGCGCGTGGCCCACAACAAGCCGCTCGGCAGGCCGAGGTCGACCCAATCGGCTGTGTCGATGGCCCTGACGACACTAACCGTGTCCATATCAGCCAGCGGTGTCCATTCCGTTCCCTCGCTGTGAATCAAGGTCTGGCCCGAGGCATCAATGTGAATGTTGACGACAGATTGGGTGTCGAAGCAAACGGTTCCGTTCGGAGTATTGAACATAATGACATAACCCCTATGACTTTGACCATAGCCGAGCACACTCACCATAAGACATAATACGAACAAAACACTCTTTTTCATTTCCGAATGAATTTGATAGTTTGGTTGTTGACTTTGATGACATACAATGTGTTAGGTGCAAGGGCGGACAGGTCGATGACACATTCCTTACAGTTCGGATTGCTGAACACCACATGCCCCAACAAATCGAAAACGATGATGTTTCCCATGCCAGAACCATTCACAAACAGTTTGTCGCCGATAACGTAACTGCCATTGCCGCCCTCATTGTTATTAACTTCGCTAACATCCTCTTCCGAGAAATAATATCTGACCATTTCATCCATAAAAAAGCTCAGATCGTTCACCACCATTAGGGAATCTTTGAACTGGATGTCGATGCCGTTGGCTACTTCGTAACTGACCAAGGAATTGTCAGGCAAGACGAAATTGCAGTATGTCAACATGCCCTTGTCTTGAGCTTTCAATCCGAGGCATCCGGCCAATACCACCAGGAGAAAAAGGATTTGCTTTTTCATATTCGAGTAAAATTAGGTTGCAAAAATATGGAAGCTTTTCTTACCGTGCAAATTAATTGCAAAAAATAGCATTTATTTTTCAATCAAAACGGCAAAATGATTGTTTTTTTTCGGCAGAGGTTCACACCATCTGCCTGGGTGCTGCCGTCCCTTCGGGACTTCGCGGCACATAGAAACCCCGAAGGGGTGTCAGCCTCATAGGCGGGCGGTGTAAACCCTCGCCGACAAAAAATGCCATCTATTAGTCCCTCATATCATATTATTCCCTAATTTTACCGCCAAATTCTTAAACCCTATCAAATATGAGAAAAAACAAACTTTTCCTGTTAGCCATGATCACTTGTTCAATCGTATCGTGCAACACACAACAGCCTGAGAAACAGACAACTGAACCGAAAGGCAAAGACAAAATCGGGCCGAAAGAACTCACCCTGCAATCGGACATCATGACGCCCGAAGTGCTCTGGAGCATGGGCCGCATCGGCGACTACAGCATCTCGCCCGACCACTCGAAGATCGTCTACGCCGTCACCTACTACAGCGTACCCGAAAACCGTAGCGGCTCCACCTTATATATAATGAACGCTGACGGCAGCGACAACAAGGTATTAGTGGTGAGCAACGACAGCCAATACAGCCCGCAATGGCGCCCCGACGGCAAGAAAATCGGCTTCCTCGCGCCGAAAGACGACGTCATGCAAATGTGGGAAGTGAACCCCGACGGCTCGGGCCTGCAATGCGTCTCCAGCGAGAAGGACGACATCAACGGGTTCCTCTACTCGCCCGACTGCGCCCAGGCGCTCTTCACCAAGGAAGTGAAGCTGAAAGAGACCGTGGCCGACATCTACCCCGACTTAGACAAGTCGTCGGGCCGCATCATGAACGACCTGATGTACCGCCATTGGGACCACTGGGTTGATACCTATGGCCACATCTTCGTGGGCAACTTCAGCAGTGGAAAACTTGAGGCTTCGTTTGACGCCATGCAAGGCGAGCAATGGGAAGCCCCCGTGCGTCCCTTCGGTGGCATGGAGCAGGTGCAGTGGCTGCCCGACGGCAAGAGCTTCGTCTACTGCTGCCGCAAGAAGGTCGGCAAGGACTACGCCCTCTCCACCAATACCGACATCTACCAATACATCATCCAAAGCGGCGAGTGCAAGAATCTCACCGAAGGCATGATGGGCTACGACCTCAACCCCGTCATCTCACCCGACGGCAAATGGATGGCCTGGGAGAGCATGGAGCGCGACGGCTACGAGAGCGACAAGCAACGCCTCTTCGTGATGAACCTCGAAACGGGCGAAAAGACCGACTACTCGGCCCGCTTCGACCAATGCTGCACGGGCTTCAGCTGGGCCGACGACAGCAAGACGCTCTACTTCATCAGCGACAAATATGCCACCGACCAACTCTACGCCCTCAGCCTCGAAAACGGCGAAATCAAGAAGCTGACGGATGGCAAACACAACTACGTCTCCGTACACTTCAACGGCGACAAGCTGATTGCCGGTCGCCAGTCGATGAGCCACCCGACGGAGCTTTTCAGCGTCGACCCCACCACGGGCGAGGCCGCGCAAATCACGCACATCAACGACAACATCTTTGCCCAACTTACCATGGGTGACGTGAAGGAACGCTGGGTGAAGACCACCGATGGCAAGGACATGCTCGTGTGGGTCATCTATCCGCCCCACTTCGATGCCAACAAGCAATACCCCGCCCTGCTCTACTGCGAAGGCGGACCGCAAAGCACCGTGAGCCAGTTCTGGAGCTACCGTTGGAACTTCCAGATGATGGCTGCCAACGACTACATCATCGTCGCCCCCAACCGTCGCGGCTTGCCCGGTTTTGGCCAGGAATGGCTTGAGGAAATCAGCGGCGACTACGGCGGACAGTGCATGAAGGACTACCTCAGCGCCATCGACGAGTTGGCCAAGGAGCCTTACATCGACGAGAACCGCCTCGGTGCCGTGGGCGCTAGTTTCGGCGGCTTCAGCGTGTATTGGTTAGCCGGTCACCACGACGGTCGTTTCAAGGCCCTCATCGCCCACGACGGCATGTTCAACCTTGAGGCACAATACCTTGAGACCGAGGAAATGTGGTTCGTCAACTGGGACCTCGGTGGCCCCTTCTGGGACTGGAACAACCCCACCGTCCGCAAGACCTACGCCCAGTCGCCCCACCTCTTCGTCGACAAATGGACCGCGCCCATCCTCGTCATCCACGGCGGCTTGGACTACCGCATCTGCTTCACACAAGGCATGCAGGCCTACAACGCCGCCATCCTGCGCGGCCTCGACGCCGAGTTCCTCTATTTCCCCGACGAGAACCACTGGGTGCTGAAGCCGCAGAACGGCGTTCTCTGGCAGAGACGGTTCTATAATTGGTTGGATAAATACCTGAAATAATCACCATGAAAGAAAGAGAGGATGACCAAAAAAATCAGTCATCCTCTTTTCGTTATTATCAACAAAACGTTATGCCTCGTGAGCATAACTCGCGAAATTTCCAAGGATTTGTTCAATATGGATAACCTCATCGGAATCCTCAAAAGAGAATCCGTTGCCGAGGATGTACCATTTCTTGCGTTGCTTCATGCTCAACCGTTTCACACTCGGAAACTTGGAGATGGAAACAACGATAATCCTCCCGTCCTGCAAGGTGATTTGCATCTTGCCTCGATGAGGAAAAGAAACATCCTTGATGCGTGGGACAACATCCCAATAACCTTCTATTGTATACATTGTTACTCCTTTACTCTTATACTCTTAACTTTTCTACCAGCCTTAAAGACAGCCCACTGTTCCAACAACTCTTTCTGAAATCTATTAGTTATTTCAAGAACTTGAACTAATTGTTTGTCAGTTAATTCACCTTTTTTCGAAATCTCCACTTCAGGTTCCAACCATATCTTCGCCAAATCAACCACCCCCGCCTTGCCAACATGAACATGTGCACGGCTCTCGTTGTTGTCCGTGCCATAGAACAAAAACGTCCAAATCACTTTAGCTGTTGCATATACAAAGGCTTTTGGCATAGCTAATTAATTATCATTTCGCCTGCAAATATAAACAATTTCTGAAATAGCAAGAAAAAAAATCACCCCATCCTCTGCCGCACCACCTCAAAACAGACGATACCCGTGGCCACGGAAACATTCAACGAATCAATGTCGCCGGGCATGGGAATCATCAGGTGGTCGTCTAAGCGTTTGAGATAGGCGGGGCTGATGCCGTCCTCTTCCGATCCCATCATCACGCAGAGCGGACCGGTGAGGTCGGATTTCCAGAGGCTCTCTTGGGCCTTCTCGGTGAAACCTACAACGCGTAGACCGCTGGCTTTCAGGAAGTCGATGGAATCCTTCATGTTCTCAACGCGACACACGTTGATGAGCGACAAAGCCCCTGCCGAGGTCTTCATCGCGTCGCCGTTGATGAGGGCAGAGCCGTGGTTGGGGATGACAATGGCATCCACACCGGCGGCGTAGGCTGTGCGGGCGATGGCACCGAAGTTGCGCACGTCTGTCACGCGGTCGAGCATCAGGATGAACGGATCGCGACCGTCTTCGAAAATAGCTGAAACCACGTTTTCCAAAGGCTGGTATTCGATCGGGCAGATGAACGCCACCACGCCTTGGTGGTTCTTGCGCGTCAGGCGGTTCATCTTCTCGATAGGCACAAACTGCACTGGCACTCCATTCTTGCGGCAGGTGTTGGCGATCTCCGAAATCTCCAACGAGCGCGAGCCAACTTGTATATATACTTTCTCGATCTCCTTCTGCGAGCGGATCAGTTCGAGCACGGGATGGATGCCAAACACCATATTGTTCTTGTAATTGTCTTCCATAGACCTAAATTTTGTGCAAAAATAAAAAATTGTTGAATTGAAAAATGTTGAATTGTTTAATTGTTTAATTTTGCATCATCAATACCACAAAACTATGGAAGCACTTAAACCTCTCATCGCCATTGTTCTTTTTGCCATTGGGCTGAAAACGAATGCACAAGTTGCGGTTCCTGAACCCGTTTCGGGCAAGAACCTGACCAAGGAATACATCACGCAGAACCTCGTCTACCCTCAAGCTGACCTTAAACAAGGCAACAGCGGCAAAGTCGTCGTCGGCTTCCATGTCGATGCGCAAGGCGATGCAAGCCACTACCAAGTGAAGTCCACCTTCAGCGAGGCGGCCTCCCCCATCGCGTTGCATTTGGTGAAGACCATCCTATGGAAACCTGCACTCATCAGCGGGCTGCCCTCGGATTATGACTTTGAATACGAAGTGAATTTCAACGCGAAGAGCTACAAACGCTACTGGAAACGTCGCGAGCGCCTTGTAGCGCCGCTTGTCCTCGAAGCTGACACCTCTTATAAAATATACGAGTACAAGCAACTTAACGAGGTGGCCAAGCCCTACTTCGCCGACGGCGGCAACATGGGCAAATACATTGCCGCCAACCTGAAATTCCCACCCGAGGCCAAGGAACGCGAGATACAAGGCACAGTGCGCCTGAGTTTCGTGGTTGAGACCGACGGCAGTGTGTCGAACATCGTCGTCGTCAACTCGGTGGGAGGCGGCTGCGACAACGAGGCCATACGCCTGCTGCAAGAGACCATCTGGACCCCAGCCGAGAAGAACGGCAAATACGTGCGCAGCAACAACATGCAGGACATCACCTTCAGCATCGGAAGCCGCAATTTCCAGGACGGGAACAGTTATTAGTTGGCTGATGGCCTATGGCTTATGGCTTATGGTTTATAGCTTAAAGCCTGAATCTTTAAATCTTGAATCTTTAAATCATTAAATAACAAATAATTACAACAAAATGAAAAAATTTTTACTTACCGCAGTGGCGTTTTCATTCGCCATTTTCAGTTTCGCTCAAGACGAGCAACCCCAAGGTTGGAGCCACAAAGGCAACATCGGCCTCAATTTCGGACAAAGCAGCTACACCAACTGGGCGGCTGGCGGACAGAACTCCGTCAACGGGCAAGCCATCTTCAACTACGAAATCCATTACCTTAAAGGCAAGTTCAAGTGGGACAACACCTTGAACACCTCGTTGGGTTACAGCTACTACAGCTTCAAGAAAAAGCCCATCAAGACCGACGACAAGATTGAGTTCACCTCGTTGGCAGGCATCAAGGCCACGGAGCACTTGAATTACAGCGCCGAGCTGGCTTTCCGCTCACAGTTCGCCAAAGGCTACAACTACGAACTTGATTCCACCAATTACATCTCCAAGTTCCTTGCCCCAGCCTACATCACCCTCGGTCTCGGTATCGAATGGGTGCCCAACCCGCACTTCTCGCTCTACTTCTCGCCCATCACAGGCCGCGTGACCATCGTCAACGACGAACGTTTGGCTGAGGAAGGCGCCTTTGGCGTGAACACGCTCGACGCCAACGACACGACCCATCACGCCATCAACAAAGTGCGCTACGAGTTTGGTGCCCGCGCCGTGGCCAAGTTCCAATATCCTTTGGCCAAGAACATCGACTTCAGCTCGAAACTCGAACTCTTCTCCAACTACCTCAACCACCCCGAGCGCATCGATGTCGACTGGCAGAACATGCTCGTGCTGAAAGTGAACGACTGGCTCAACGCCAACCTTGCCACACACCTTATTTATGACTACGACATCCCCTTCCACAACGAAGCGGGCGACTTGATCAAAGGTTCGAAGGTCCAATTCAAAGAGGTATTGGCCATCGGGTTTATGATTAATTTGAAGTAAAGGAAGATTTTTTACTCCCCCTGCCCCCTCAAGAGGGGGACAACCAAAATGAAACGAATAGGAATTCTTTCGGACACCCATTGCACCCTCATCCCACAGCTCTTCAATTTCTTCAAGGACGTCGACGAGCTGTGGCACGCGGGCGACATCGGCAACATCGAAACGGCGGAGGCTTTGGCCAACTTCAAGCCGCTGCGTGCCGTTCATGGTAATATTGACGACCATGTAGTCAGGCTGCAATATCCAGAAGACCTGTTTTTCCATGTCGAAGCTGTCGATGTCTACATGACCCACATCGGCGGCTATCCGGGCCATTATTTGCCAGAGGTGAAATACATCTTGGAAGAAAAAAAGCCCGACCTATACATTTGCGGCCACTCGCATATATTAAAGGTGATGTACGACAAGCGGCTCAACCTTCTGCACGTCAACCCGGGCGCGGCGGGCAACAGCGGCTTCCACAAGAAAATCACCTTCATCCGGATGGTTATCGAAAGCAAGCAGTTCAAGGACATGGAAATCTTTGAGCTTGACCGAAACAAGGTCATCTAACGACAAAAGCCGACCTCCAAAAAGAAGTCGGCTTTCGTTTTTTCATTCAACGTTTGGCTCAACGGATACGGTCGGTTGATCGCACTTTTTTGATGTCCTTCTTCAGACCCGATGTGGCGGCAACCGTCATGACCAACGAAGCCAGAGGCAAGAAAGCCCCAGCCTTGTAGATCGTGTCGTTCAGGCCGACGACCGACTTGCCAATCGTAGGCACATAAACGGCAAACACCAAGGCGATCCAAGCCACAATCACGATGATGGCCATACGAGCGGTCTTGTGCAGCTTAACAAACTGCGACAGCTTCACCGCACGGAAAAGCCCCATGGCTAAATAGCCGCACAGCAACATGGCCGTGATGCCCAAAACCAGCACCGGCAAGCTGTACCACTTGGAAAAAGGAACCGTCCCCCCAGGCAAGCTGCTCTCGACACCAAACAAATTGAAAACCAATATATTCGACTCACCCAAGAACTCAGCAATTGGCAAGAAGAACAACATGGCGAACAGCAGCGCCGAAAGGAAAAAGAAAATGGATTGCAATCTTTGTGACATAATGTTTTCGTTTTAAAATCGGGCGCAAAAATACGATTTTTTTCGTCAAAAACTTGCCAATACAAAAAAAAGCACTACCTTTGCGCCACTTTTGCGGACAATCGTGAGAATTGCATCCAAGAAAGCCCTCCACAGATTTATTGTATTACCACTCATATTCCAAGACGGAATCTTCACATCAATTATTTATGTACAACATTTATGAACTACAGGAGAAGTCGTTAGACGACCTCAAACTCATTGCCACCGAAATGGGCATCGATGATGAAAATCTTGACCGATCGCAACTGATATACGACATCATCGACCATCAGGCTGACCATCCCGACATCAAAAAGGCACCGAAAAACAAAAAACAAAAAGTTAAAACGCCCAAGGCCGACAAGCCCGAGACAAAAGAAACACCAGCCCCAACAGAGAAGCCCGAGCCTGCTCCAGCCAAAGAGCAGCCTGCGCAAGAGCCTGCCGAAGACTCGCCCAAAGCCAAACGCGGCAAACGCCCGCGCATCAGCAAAGAAGCCGAAGCCAACGTCAGCGAATGGCAACGAAACAACGGCGTTGAATTTGCGCCAGAACCCAAGGCCGAGACGGTGGAAGAACCTGCTCCCATCGCGGCTGTCGAACCTGCCGTGGTGGCACAAGAGCCAGAAGCCAACATAGCCGAAGAGAAGCCCACCAACCAAAAGAAGGAGAGCTTCAAGCAAAAGCGCAAGCGCCTCCGCGAAAACGCCAACGAAGCTGCACCGGAAGCGGAAATGCCTGCCGATGAGAAACCGAAAGAGGAAAAGCCCGCAGAGGAGCCTAAAGCCGCCGAAGAAGCGGTGGCCGAACCCAAGCCGGAGAAAACGGAACGCTTCGAGCAACGCCCGCGTCGCGACGACCTGCTGAACCAGTTCGACAGCACCGTGCGAGCCGAAGGCGTGCTCGAAATCATGCCAGAAGGCTTCGGATTCCTGCGCTCGTCGGACTACAACTACCTGCCTTCGCCCGACGACATCTATGTGTCGCAGTCGCAAATCAAACTGATGGGCCTGAAGACCGGCGACACTGTGTTGGGTGTCATCCGTCCGCCCAAGGCCGGCGAGAAATTCTTCCCCTTGGTCAAGGTCAACCTCATCAACGGGCGTCGTCCCGAGGAAGTGCGCGACCGCATCCCCTTTGACTACCTCACGCCCTTGTTCCCGAACGAGAAGTTCGACATCACGAGCCACCAAGGCTGCACCATCTCGACCCGCATCATGGACCTCTTCGCCCCCATCGGCAAAGGCCAACGCGGCTTGATTGTGGCACAGCCCAAGACCGGTAAGACCGTATTGTTGAAAGAAGTGGCCAACGCCATCGCCGCCAACCACCCAGAGGTGTACCTTATCATCCTGCTCATCGACGAGCGTCCCGAGGAAGTCACCGACATGCAACGTAGCGTCAATGCCGAGGTCATCGCCTCCACATTCGACGAGCCAGCCTCGAAGCATGTGCAAATCGCCAACATCGTGTTGGAAAAGGCCAAGCGCCTCACCGAATGCGGCCACGATGTGGTTATCCTTTTGGACTCCATCACCCGTCTGGCCCGTGCCTACAACACCGTTTCGCCCGCATCGGGCAAGGTGCTCACTGGTGGTGTGGAAGCCAACGCATTGCAAAAGCCGAAACGCTTCTTCGGCGCAGCCCGTAAGATCGAGAACGGCGGCTCGCTGACCATCTTGGCCACGGCCCTCATCGACACCGGCTCAAAGATGGACGAGGTCATCTTCGAAGAGTTCAAGGGCACCGGCAACATGGAGCTTCAGCTCGACCGCCGTCTGTCGAACAAGCGCATCTTCCCCAGCATCGACATCGTGGCTTCGGGAACGCGCCGCGACGACCTCTTGGTCGACGAACGCACCCTCGCCCGAGTGTGGGCACTGCGCAACCACTTCTCCGACATGACCCCCGTGGAAGCCATGGAATTCCTCAAAGACCGCGTGGCCAAGACCCGCAACAACGAAGAGTTCCTGATGACTTTGGACAAATAATCCATCACCAAAACCAAAAAAGTGACGCAAAAACCGATTGCGTCACTTTTTTTGACTATTTTTGAAGCCATGAAAAAAACACTAATCATCATAACGTTCTTGCTATCAGCACACTTACACGCGCAAGACCTCGATTTGCTACAGCGCATCAAGGAAGCCAACATGGAAGTGACTGCATTCCAATCCCATATCACCCGACACTTGGTTTCGTCGAAAGGCACCACAGAGCGAAACGGGGAAATCTATTTTATGTCGCCCGACAAACTTTACGCCGAATTCGACAATGGTACTTACCTGATTATCAACGGCAACCAAATCAAACTTGACATTGGCTTTTTCCACGGAAAATTCAGGCTCCGAAAGAAAGGCCTGATGCGTTCATTCGCCAACCTGTTTCTCTACGCCTTCCAAGGCCGATGCCAAGACCTGGCTGAAGAAAACAACTATTTCATTGAAACCCAAAGCAATGAAAAATTCAAGATTGTTATCCTGACAACGAAGACCAAGAGTTTCCTCGGATTGGGATACAAGAAAGCCGTTTTCCATTTCGGGAATGACGACCTGCTCATCAAGGAGCTCATCCTCACTGACTACAACGACACGCAGGACACTTACCAACTCTCCGTGCCAGTCATCAACGGGCAGGTGGAAGAAAGCAAGTTCAATTTGTAAACTTAAGCATATAAGGATTTTAGGTCGTCTGTGGTAAGCCCGTTGAAATCGCCAGAACTCATGAATGCCCCGACGACATTTTTGCGGTTTCCCTGTTCCAACAAAGCGACCAATTCCGCCTTGCTGTGAACCACCTTCAAATCAGGCCTGCCAAAGCCTTCAACAATCCGATCGTCAGGCATCAATTCCAATTTCTTGATGGCCACTGCGTGCGGATCGTAAAACACAATGGCTTGGTCGGCCAACTTCAAGGCATCGCGGTAATGGTCGATGAACACTTCGCTGAGGCTACTGTAGGTATGCAACTCAAACACTGCAAGCAAATGTTTTTCAGGGAACTGCTCGCGCAAGGCTTTCACACTGGCGTTCACCTTCGAGGGCGCATGGGCGAAATCGCGGAAAACGAAGTTGTCGCCATTTTCAAACAAAAGCTCCAACCGGCGCGCCGCACCTTTGAAACTCGAAATGGCCTCATAGAATTGTTCGTCAGTGACGCCCAACTGCTTGCAAACCAATAGTGCAGCATTGATATTCTTCATGTTGTGGCTGCCAAACACACCCACTTCCCTCCTATTGCCGTCGGGCAATAGCAAAACCGTCTTTAAACCTTCACTCTCAAAGGGATGCACACCGTAGCCAAAAGTTTGGCATTGTGCATTTTGAGCAATCTTTTCAGCTTCCACGTCGGTTTGGTCATAAATCAGGCAGCCCCCCGGCTCGATAGTGCGGACGAAGATGCGGAACTGCTCCAAATAGTTGTCGAAGGTCGGAAACACGTTGACATGATCCCAGCCAATGCCGCTAATCACCGCAATATGAGGATGATAATGATGGAATTTCGGGACACGGTCAATAGGCGACGTGAGGTATTCATCGCCTTCCATCACCATGTATTTCGCCGTCTCGCTGAGGCGCACCATCACATCGAAGCCTTCCAATTGCGCTCCCACCATGAAATCCGTCTCGATGCCCACCTTTTGGAGCACATGCAGAATCATCGAAGTGATGGTCGTCTTGCCGTGGCTGCCACCGATGACGATGCGCGTCTTATCCTTGCTTTGCTCATAAAGGTATTCGGGATAGGAATAAACTTTCAGCCCAAGCTCCTGGGCACGAACAAGTTCCGGATTGTCAATACGCGCATGCATCCCGAGGATGACGGCATCGTAAGAATTATCCAACTTTTCGGGATACCAGCCCCATTGCGGAGGCAGGATGCCTTCTTTGGCGAGTCGCGATTTGCTTGGCTCGAAGATTTCATCGTCCGAACCCGTGACTTCATAACCCTTGCGGTGCAAGGCGATGGCGAGGTTGTGCATGGCACTGCCGCCTATGGCGATAAAATGAACTTTCTTCATAGATTGTATATTTCTCGCAAAAGTAGGGCTTTTATGGGATTGATTCGCAAGAAATCGTTCAAAATATTCCAAAAATCATTCAAAAACCTATTACTTTCAATTTCAAATCTTTTAACTTTGATTTTTATAGGAGGTTCCGAAGATTGCTCCGTAGGAGCTTTCATTTAATAACAAAATACAACGAACCAACTAGTTATGCTCTGTAGGAGCTTTCTTTAGCTTGATTTTTAGAAATCCCCTATAGCTTTCTGCCCTTCAGGGCATCTATCCCATTACAAAAAAGCATACTTCTTCCCGTATTCGAGATGTTGTGCCAGAAAATCGGTGGGATAATCCACACGATAGTCCACCACGGCCCCTGAGCCTGTCGAAGGGCCGTCAGCATAAACTGGCACAATCTCGGGATTGATGAAGCCACCATAAGGCTTGAGGCCCAATGCATTATAACGTTCCTTCACCTCTTTGTGAAGCTCTATATCAACCTTCACGGCATAGCGTTCCACCAAGGCCTTGCCAGCGGCATAGTCGCCTTCGCTCTTGATGCGTTGCACCTCAGCGAGCAACTCACCAAACAACTGGCGCAAGGCGTCGAAATCGTTGACAACGAAATAGGTTTTGCCGTCGCGGGTTTTGCGTTCAACCACATTTTGGGATTGTCCGCGTTCGAGGCACCATTCAGCAATCAATTTGCGGTTCTGCATGTGCGACTCTGTGACGTCCTTGCCCAGTTCCACACGCGCCAGCTGCGTCATCAAGCCATTGCGGATGTAGCTGCAATATTCGGCTTTGTAGGCTTCGTTGTCAGGCATGATGCCGACTTCCACCATCTTCGGGGCGGCAATGTAGTAAAGGCCAAAAAGATCGGCGCGAGCTTCTTCCAAAGTGGAGCTGAATTCCTTCAAGGCGTTGGGCGAAGTGGTCGGCAAGAGCTTTCCCGAACCGTGGCCGAGGCACTCATGCAAATTGGTGTGCACCACCGAGGCATCGGGGCCGTATTTCTTGCACAGCGCGACTTCTTCCTCAGAATAGGCAAACTCCTTCAGGCCGCTTTTCGGGTTTTCGTCGGCGGCACGGTCATAGGCATCCATCAAGTTGGTGATAGTCACCGACTTGGAGCCATAATCTTTGCGAATCCAGTCGGCATTGGGCAGGTTGATGCCAATCGGAGGCGAGGGGAAACAATCGCCGCCAAGCGTGGTGACGATGATACTCTTGGCCGAAACGCCACGACATTCCTCCTTCTTGAAACGCGGGTCGACAGGCGAATGGTCCTCAAACCATTGGGCGTTTTCGCTGATGGCGTTGGAGCGTTTGGTAGCCTCCAAGTCCTTGAAATCCACCACGCTTTCCCATGTGGCCTTCATGCCCATCGGGTCGCCGTAGTCCTCGATGAAACCGTTCACGAAGTCTATGTGCGAGACATTGTCCTGCACCCAAGCGATGTTGTATTCATCCCAAGTCTTGAGGTCGCCAGTCTTATAGTATTCAATAAGTTTCTGAGTATAATCACGTTGCATATCGTTTTCAGCCACTTCATTGGCTTTTTCGAGCCAGCCGATGATGGCTTTGATGGCCTCGCCGTAAAGTCCGTCGGCGCGATACACCTCTTCATATAATTGGCCGTTTTCCTTCACGAGACGCGAGTTGAGGCCGTATGAAACCGGCTTTGTATCGCCTTCCACATGTTGTTTGGCATAAAACGCTTCAACATCGGCCTTGGTCAAGTCGCCTTCATAGAAATTGACCGCCGAATTGCGTATGATGTCGTCGTCGCTGCTGCGACGTTTGGGCGCAACCATCGGGTCATAGATAATCGGAATCAGGAAATCGAGAAATTGGTCGACAGTTATACCTTTATTAATAGGCAGCTGTTCCACATCGCAGTTCCTCACCAATTCGGCGAAATAGTCTTGCCCAACCTCGGGGAAAAACTTGTCCTCAGCATAATGGTGATGGATGCCATTGCTAAAGAAAACGCGTTTGGCATAGACCACAAACTGTTGGAAATCATCACATTCCCGATTGCCTTGATAGCTATTGAGAATGGCTTCCAAGGTCTTACGGATCACGAGATTATGCTTGTAGTTTTGATCGAAGAGGATGTCGCGCCCCGATTTGGCGGCCTCGCCGAGATAATAAAGGTATTCCTTTTGGCGCAAGGTCAGGTTTTCCCAGCCAGGGATTTGGTAGCGCATGATGCGGATGTCGGCGAATTGGTCGACAAGGTATTTGAAATCAGTCATTTAACTACAGATTACACGGATTAAACGGATTGGTTTGAAAATGAAAGGGATGCAAGCATCCAATTGTACAGATTGGCTCGCGTCCCGAAGTCTCGCGTCTCGCGTCAACAAAAAAAGAAGGGTAAGCTACTTATATCGCACCGCTACAACCTCCTACCCTTGCTACATTCCTGTCCTGGGGGATTTCAGAGGGAGCTGGTCGTATAAGACTTACCCGATGCAAAAGTACGGACTTTTCTTGGATTGGCAAGCGAAAAAGAGAAAAAAATTATTTGAATCATTGCAACGGTTTAAGCCACAGCCCGTTTTCGAATATCAACACTTGTGGCAAAGCAGTTTTTTGAAGTCGGTGACGAAACAAGAAAAAAAACGCCGACATCGCTGCCGGCGTTTCAGTTCATTGGTTTACCTTGCGCTTCCTCACAAGGCAATATGCAGTGCCCAAGCCTATCAACAACGCAACTCCTGAACCGAGCGGCGCAGGTTGGTCGCCCTCCAAATCGTGGCCATTGGGAACGCCTGGCACCCCATTGTCGTTCAGCAGGCTGTTTTGCCTGAAGCCAGCTCCATAGTACACTTCATCGGCAACTGAACCTCGGCCAAACAGCCACCACCTTGACCATCCTTGTTGGAAAAATGCTGCGCTTGTGTGCTTGTGGCAACTCCCATGACAAGACTTAAAGTCATCATTATCTTTTTCATCGTGTCTCAGTTTTAGTTGACGATTACTTTTTGTGTCTTGACGTTGTCACCGTCGATGAGGCGCAACACATACACGCCAGCGGGCATTCCCGTGGTAGAAATGTTGCGTGCAACGTCTGTGAAAACGCGCACCACACGCCCCAACATATCCATCACCTGTAGGGACGCACCGCGTGCATCCGCCAACAAACGGATTTCGCCATCGGCATAATAGGCAATGGGCTGGCCATCAGCAGATGGGCCTTCGGCGGAACCAGAAAACACGAGGCGGAACCGCGAGGCATAATCAGTGGTCTTGGCAGTGAAAGTGTAGCTCATTCCCCCAGCCGTCATTGCGGACTCTGTTCCGCAATCTTCTGTGCTTTGGGAAGTGAGCAGATTCACATCCGCACCCGTAAGGTTATCTATAAGGTGCAGATAATCACAGTCGGTGTTCAAAAGGTCGGCGGCAATCGTGTAGCTCCCATTATACAAAGCCTTGAAATACAGCGGATATTCCATCACGTCTTCCCTGCGTTCAGCCACGGCAAAGTCTATGTCTTCCTGACGGAAATACAACTCCGACGCACCTTCGTTCATCCGTAGTTTGGGCAAGCCTCCGCCTTCGGTGACCTTCAAATAAGCTCGGTCGAGCATCTTACCGTTTTCGGTGAGCACGAGGCGCACATAGCCATTGCTTGCCACGTCTCTCGTGGCGGCATTGAAGCTGACATTGCCCTCCTGACACTGCACGAAGAATCCTTCAGCCGGACGAATCGGTTCGTCGTCGGCATCGGTGTAGGCCATCAAAGCGTTGCCGTTGCTGACTTTGTAATATGCCGACAATGTGGTGCCATTCAGCTTCAAGCCATTGATAGCCACATTGTTCGTAAACGGATTGCCTATCAGGTTGAATCCACGCAGCCGCCCAGCCGAGGCTGAGTTGGTTACAACCGTGCTGATTTCGGCATTGGAGGCTTTGGCCTGTCCGTCGAAAGTCAACGTGCGGGTGTTTTGCGAGGCATACAAATAACCGATTCCATTCTCAAGCATGGTGATGCCGTTGTCGCTGTTCTTTTGGTTCAGCCAATAATGCATAGGCTCATGATAAACATATAAATCATAGCTACCCGTGGTCAACTGGCTGAGCGCCATGCCGTCTTTCAGTGGCGTGGCAATGGTGTACCAACCGCCGTCCTCGCTGTTGCCATAGCCAATGATTTCCTTGTTCATGGAGAAATAGGTGCCTTCCGTTGGGTTGACGAGTTGCGAGCCGAGGCCAAGGTTGATGCGCGTGTCGTAGGTGTTCGAAATGCTTTCCGTTGCAGCCAATGTCTTGCCATCATTCACACTGATCGAACTTCCATAAGTCATTGTCAGCGAACTCACTGTTGCATCCTCATCCACAACACATTGTGTCGTCACGATTACGTCGTCGTTGTTGCTCAACAAGTTACGCGAGGGATTGATCCAGTTGCTCGGGTCGCTCCAAAGCGTGCCGTTAGTGCCAACGAAGATATGCGCATTCTGCACATCTGCCACATAGAAATGACGAACGGCGCGGACGCGGCGGTTTTCGCCCTTGTTTGACGAGCCCAAGGCGAAACTCGGCGTCCAAGCCTCATTCGCAGAGCGTTCCGTACTGCTCCAATAGGCATCATCGGTAAGCAATGTGCCACCAGCGTTGATGATGGCGGTCTCTATCATCGGCAAGGCAGCATAGAGCTTGCGCATCTGTCCCGCCGTGGGCAAAAACCACTGGCGGTTGTAGTCCACTTGGTTGGCAGCATATTCATCATGGCCGACAAACCAGCCGCGCATCACTCGGCTGTTTCGCCTGCCATCCAAATCAGACAGGAGGTCGAAAACGGGGTCCGGATTGAGGTTTTCCATGGCCAACACATCTTCTCCCGTGTTGCCCCAAGCACATCCGTCGGAATCGTCAGTGAGGGCAACCTGCCAACCGCCCACTCCCGACGGGTCGGTATAGAACACCACACCCATGCTGCCATCGGCATTGACAATCGTGCTCCCCACGCTACCGGGGCTGACGAAATTGGCGGTCAAGGCACGACTGCGCGTGAAGGTGAACTGATAGGTCGGGTTGTAGGAAACCGTCATTCCCGCCTCGCTCCACGAGTCGAAAACGCAACCCGCTTCAGGATAAGCCGTTACCGTCACAGACTGACCCGATGAAAACTCACCCGAGCCTGAGACTGAAGTCGTGCCAAAGCTCGCATTGTTGGGTTTGGCAGTGACACAATTCGGACCAGCAGTGGCAAAACCTCTGATGGCTCGCACCCGACTTGTGCCGCCTTTGTTGATGTTATTCATGCCAAATGAAGGAGCCAAAGCGTCGGAGGCGGAATATTCCGTACTGCTCCAGTAGTTGTCTTCAGTAAGCGTGCTTCCTCCAGCAATGGCCAAAGGTTCTTCAATCATTGGCAGAGCAGCATACAGCTTACGCAGCTCACCCGCCGATGGCAAATACCAGCCATTGGCAAAATCGACTAACGTTGCAGCGTATTCATTTTCAATGCCTTGATAGTTGCGGACGGCACGGGTGTTTCGTGCGCCCGAATTGTCTTTTAGAGCCATCAAGTCATTGAAGGGGCAGTTGACCAAACTATATACCTTTCCCGTTGGTCCCCAAACGCAGCCCTCAGAGGCATCTTCCAAAGCCACCATCAGGCCTTCGTCGCCATCGGGACTAAGCCAAAACACCACGCCCTTAGAGCCGTCGGCATTGCAAACGATGCTGCCCACACTGCCCTTCACGGAGAAAACAGCCTTTAGCGAGCGTGTTTGCGTGAAACCGAACTGATACACAGCATCAAAGGAAACCGCCACACCATTCTCGCTCCAATACTCAAAAGCGCATCCGTTTTCGGGCATGGCCGTGACGGTAACCGTTTGGCCAAGTGCAAAAGTGCCGTTGCCCGAAACCATAGCCGTACCTAAGCTGTTGTTGTTGGACGAGACAAGGACGACATTGCTCCCCGCTGCCACAAATTGGCGAATGGCCCTGACGCGACACGACGAGGTTTTGCCCGCATTGCTCATGGCGAAAGAGGGAACGAGGGCATCCGATGCCGAATACTCCGTGCTGCTCCAGTAGTTTCCTTCAGCCAGTGTGGTGCCTCCCGCCGCAGTGATGGCACTTTCGACAAAAGGCAATGCGGCATAAAGCTTACGCAGCTCGCCCGCCGAAGGAAGATACCATCCGTTGGCATAATCCACCGTCGAAGCGGCATATCCGTTGTCGATGCCTTGCGCAGCGCGTATGATACCTGTGTTAAGATAGCCAGAAAGGTCGTTCAACGCCGTGATGTCGTTGAATGGCACGCTCTTCAAGTTGACGATGTCGGTAGCTGGTCCCCAAGCGCAGCCCTCAGAAGCGTCTTCTAAGGCCACCATTAGTCCTTCGGTGCCATCCTGGTTGAGATGGAACACCACGCCCCGACTGCCATCGGGGTTGGTGACGAGGCTGCCTATGGCATAGTTAGTGCTGACGAAAGTGGCGG
>OCTW013369210.1_pt1 | contig 99605 bp, 85 predicted proteins | sample 1539671 | NCBI WGS metagenome assembly OCTW01 (sample SAMN02144230, study PRJEB22623) | gut metagenome | biome: sheep rumen | host: Ovis aries | place: New Zealand | reverse complement strand
TCTGTTCATCTCCATCGCCCCGTCCCTCGGATTCCTTGGTACCGTTATCGGTATGATCCAGGCCTTCGACGCTATCCAGGCTGCCGGTGACATCTCCCCGAACGTTGTGGCTGGCGGTATGAAGGTGGCCCTCATCACCACTGTGGGCGGTCTCATCGTCGCTATGATTCTCCAGATCTTCTACAACTACATCATCGCCAAGATTGACGCCCTCAGCATTGACATGGAAGACTCTTCCATCCGCTTTGTGGACACCATGGTCAAATACAACAACAAGAAGTAAGTTAACCCCTTTAATTCCAGATCAAAATGGAAAACCAGAAATACGCTAAAATATTCAAGATCCTGCTGGTAGTACTGTTGATACTCAGCGTTGGCGTGCTGGTCTGGGGTTTCTTAACCGGATTTGAGGCCAACGACGGTGCAGCAACGAACGTACTCCTGTACTGGGCTTACATCGTCATCGGCATCGCCCTTGCGGCCGTGATCTGCGTCGGAATCTACATCCGCGCCACCACGGATCCCAAGAGCCTTGTGAAACTGGGCATCGTGGTCCTTGGCGTGGCCGTCCTGGCCGGCCTGGTATACCTGATTTCCCCTGGCAACCCTGCCGTGGGTTATTCCGGTGCCACCCTCCCTTCCGCTTCTGAACTCAAGCTGACCGACACCATTCTCAACCTCGCCTACATCGTGGGTGGCTGCGCCATTCTCTCGATTATCGTCGGCGAAGTCGTAATGGCTATCCGCAAAAAATAAAGATTACCATGGCAAGAAGAAAATTTGAAGCAATCGGTTCGACGGCTGACATCGCGTTCCTGCTGCTGTGCTACTTCCTCATGACAACGACCATGGGGGACCAGTCCGGCCTGCAGCGCCGCCTCCCTCCTATCCCGGACGAAAAACAAGCCCAGGACCAGAAGGTAAACCGTCGTAACATCATCATCGTCAGAATCAATTCTGCTGATAAGCTGTTTGCCGGTAGCGAAGCCATGGACATCTCCTTCTTGAAAGAAAAGATCAAAGAGTTCCTCACCAACCCCACCAACGACCCCAACCTCCCCGAAAAAGAGGCCAAGGAAATCGAAGGCAAGACCTACATGGTTTCCAAGGGTGTCATCTCCCTGCAGAACGACCGTGGTACCAGTTACCAGGCCTACATCGCAGTCCAGAATGAACTGGTGAAAGCCGTGAACGAACTCCGCGATGAGTTCTCCCGTGCCAACTTCGGCAAAAAGTTCTCCCGTCTTACGGAGGACGAACAGGAAATTGTGAAAAAGGCCGTTCCTCAGAACATTTCCGAGGCTGAGCCTAAAGATACCGGTAAAAAATAGGAGGTAATCACTATGTCAAAATTTGGAAGTTCCAGCAATAAGAAGGAAGTCCCGCAGGCATCGTCCAACTCCCTTTCCGATATCGTGTTCATGCTCCTGTTCTTCTTCATGGTGACCACGCAGATGCGTGAAACCGAGAATAAGGTAAAGGTAGTCATGCCCGAAGCCTCCGAAGTAGCAAAACTCGAGAGAAAAGACCTGAGCGCCAACATCAACATCGGCAGCCCTACCCTGCAGTATCAGGCCATGTACGGTACCGATGCTCGTATCCAGCTCAACGACTCTTTCAAGACCGTAGCCGACATCCGTGACTTCATCGCCGCCGAACGCGACGCTATGTCCGAGGCCGAGCGGTCCCTGATGACCGTCAACCTCCGCGTAGACCAAGATGTCCGCATGGGTATCGTCTCAGATGTAAAACAGGAGCTACGCCGCTGCTCCGCCCTGAAGATTATGTACGCCGCCCGTAAACCGGCCAAGGACTAATCCAAGACATCTGACTCCTCTTTGAAAATAAGGTTGGCTCACTCGGGCCAGCCTTATTTTTTATCCCCCGGAAAAAAGATTTCAACGAATCCGCCCCTTAATGGCGCCCACTGGCATTTTCACGGAACAAGCCATTTAAAGAGCTGGTTAATTAACTCATTTTCGACGTGTTATGTCGATAGTTTTATTTCACTTCAAGATTTAGTTTTTTAGAAAGCCGGCTGTATCTTTGTGAAATTTTAACCCGGAACTTTATGAAGAATGCCAAATGGAGTAAACCTCTCCTGAACAGCCCGCTGGTAAACGTCAGAAAACAACAAAGAGACTCCATATATTCAGAAACGAGATTGATTACCCTTCTCCTGACTGAATGGTATTTCCAGGAAGAAATGAAACTGAACGAAGCGATCCGCCGGAAACGGACACGGGAACTGACCCAGACTCTCTTGGGCGGGGAAGACGGATGGGGGCTGCTGCAGGCGAGGATCGAACATGACATGGACGGCATCCTGTCCCGCCTGAAAAAAGACTTTCCCCGTATGAGCACACGTGACATCCTGATCTTCTCCTATACCATGGCCGGCCTCAGCAACTCACTCATCTGCCACCTGACAGGCCTGTCCTGTAACAATGCCGTCAGCGTAGTCAAAAGCCGGATGCGCTTCCAGATCAAATCCAGCCGTTCTCCGTATAAATTCGAGTATCTGGCGATGTTGACTCCTAAAAGGTTGCCGATTCTGCAAAGAATTGCTATATTTGCATAATTTGTAGTAGCATCATTATGGAAACCCTGAAAAGAACCAAAATCAAGGCTCTGCTCGCCTCGGAGCCGGGCAAAGAGGTGCTGGCCAAAGGTTGGGTCCGCACAAAGAGAGGCAACAAACAAGTCAAATTCATTGCCCTGAACGACGGTTCTACCATTAACAATATCCAGATCGTAGCCAACGCCGAACTGTTCGACGAAGAACTCCTGAAGCGCATCACCACCGGAGCATCCCTCGCCGTCAAAGGAGAACTCGTCGCATCCATGGGCAGCGGCCAGGCCGTGGAAATCCAGGCCAAGGAAATCGAAGTCATCGGAGACTGCGACCCCATGCGCTTCCCGCTCCAGAAAAAAGACACTACCCTGGAATACCTCCGCAGCGTAGCCCACATGCGTCTCAGGACCAACACCTTCGGTGCCGTCCTCCGCATCCGCAACGCCATGGCTTTCGCCATCCACAAGTTCTTCAACGAAAAAGGCTTCGTATACCTGCACACCCCGCTCATCACCGAAAGTGATGCGGAAGGCGCCGGCGACATGTTCCAGGTTACCACCATGGATCTGAAGAACATTCCCCTGGACAAAAAAGGCAATGTGGACTTCAGCAAAGATTTCTTCGGCAAAAAGACTTCCCTCACCGTTTCCGGTCAGCTGGAAGGCGAACTGGGCGCCACCGCGGTAGGTGAAATCTACACCTTCGGCCCTACTTTCCGCGCCGAGAATTCCAACACCCCGCGCCACCTGGCCGAGTTCTGGATGATTGAACCCGAAATGGCCTTCTACGACCTCTCCGACAACATGGCCCTGGCCGAGGAATTCGTCAAATACCTGGTCCAGTACGCCCTGGACAACTGCATGGACGACCTCCGTTTCCTCAACGACAAATACGACGACGGACTCATCGAAAGAATGCGCAGTGTCCTTGGCATCGCCTTCCAGAAAGTCACCTACACCGAGGCCGTCGAAATCCTGGAAAAAGCCATTGAGGACGGTGTCCAGTTCGAATATCCCGTCCACTGGGGCACCGATTTCCAGAGCGAACACGAGCGCTACCTCGTAGAAAAGCACTTCCGCAAGCCCGTCATCCTCATCGACTTCCCCAAGGACATCAAGGCCTTCTACATGAAGCAGAACGACGATGGCCGCACCGTTCGCGGCATGGACGTCCTGTTCCCGAAGATCGGCGAAATCATCGGCGGCAGCGAGCGTGAAGCCTCGCTGGAAAAGCTGGAAGCCCGCATCGATGAACTGGGCATGTCCCGGAAGAACCTCGAGTGGTACATCGACACCCGCCGTTACGGTTCCGTCCCGCACAGCGGCTTCGGCCTGGGCTTCGAACGCCTCCTGCTGTTCGTTACCGGCATGGCCAACATCCGCGACGTCATCCCCTTCCCCAGGACACCTAAAAACGCCGAATTCTAAACCAAAAGAACTATGCTCGTCATTGGTATCGCCGGGGGCTCCGGCTCCGGAAAGACAACGGTGGTCAAGGCCATCGTCAACCAACTGCAGGGAAAAGTAGTGGTCATCCCCCAGGACTCCTACTACAAAGACTCCAGTCACGTCCCCGCCGAAGAAAGGAAGAACATCAACTTCGACCATCCCGACGCCATCGACTGGAAGCTCATGTGCCAGCAGATCCGGGAACTCAAGAGCGGAAAAACCATTGAGCAGCCCGTCTACTCATACATCACCTGCTCGCGTTCCACCACGGAGACCATCACCGTAGAGCCGGCCGACGTAATCATCGTGGAAGGCATCCTGATTTTCACCTGCAAGGAACTCCGCGACCAGATGAACATCAAAATCTTCGTAGATGCCGACGACGACGACCGCCTCATGCGCATCATCGTCCGTGACATCGCCGAACGCGGCCGCACCATCGAGACCGCCATCGAGCATTACTGCGACACGGTCAAGCCCATGCACCTGCAGTTTATCGAGCCGTCCAAACGCTATGCCGACGTCATCGTCCCCCAGGGCGGTCACAACAAGGTAGCCATCGACATTCTCACCACGACCGTAGAGCAGGCCCTGCACCAGAAAAAACGCCGCAGATGAGATTGACCCCGGACCAGAAAGCAGGCTTATACATCACCGTGAGTGTTCATCTCGCGGTGATTATCGTCTTGCTGGCGGTCCAGATCGGCTTTGAAGTGCAGCGGGAAAACAGCTTTGTGCTGGACTTCTCCCAGCAGGAGGAAATGGAGCGGCAGAAAGAAGAAGTTCAGCTGCAGAAAAGCGTCGCCGAGCAGCTAGACCAGCTTCTCGCAGCAGCCGGCGCACCTATCCGGAACATTGCGGTGGAGCGCTCCGCCCTCAAGGACGACCGCGGCACCAATGCCGACGAACTCTACAAAGAAGCGGAACGCCTGGCCAAAGAACTCCGCGACGGCCAGAACCAGCCCCAGGAAGACCCGGACGCCATTTCTCTGGACGAGCCCCGCAAACAGGAGCCTCCGAAACAGGAAGCCCGGCCCTATTCCGGTCCATCAGTCCTTTCATGGAGCCTGGACGGACGGAAAGCCTCCCACCTCCCCATCCCCGCATATCGCTGCTACGGGGCCGGTGAAGTCACAGTCATCATCACCGTCAACAACCGCGGTGACGTGGTGAACGCAAAGGTGGATGAAGGAAAATCCACCAATGACGGCTGTCTGAGGAGTTATGCAGTCTTTGCGGCACGAAAATCGAAGTTTTCTGCTTCGCCCAGTGCGCCCGCCCGGCAGATGGGCACCATTACTTACGCTTTTATCGCACAGTGACGTATGAAAAAATGGATTCTCACGATAGCGGTCCTGTTCGCCGGCCTGACAGCGCTGGCGCAGGGAACCATCAATACACGGAGTTACCGCCTCTCCGACTTTACCGACAAAGTGACCCAGGTGGTCCTCACCGGGAACGAAGTCCTCAGCGGCGCCCTTTCTCAGGAAGTGGTGGCGCAGTGGACGGCATCGGCCTTTGAATTCTGCACGCTGGAGCAGTTCGAGAAGCTGAAGACTGACGACCGGTATTACTTCCTCATGGCCGCAGAAAGCCGGTTCAAAGGGGAAGAAAACCCCGGCATCACCTTCCTCACCCTCGTGAAAGGCGGCCCGGAGGCCAGCGAAGGGATCGGCTCCATGTTCGAGGTGGTCTCCTTCCCGCTGATGGCGGCCATGGGCGGCAACGGCCGGGAACTCATCTTCCTCGGCGCCCTCGTGAAAGCCGTGCAGGAGTTTGCCCTGGCGGCCATGGAGTCGGAAAAAGTGGCCTACGGCGCAGAAGGCTGGATTAACCAGCGCTACGACCAGGAAGGCCGGATGATGCAGATTTTCATCCCCGAGGAAGACCTCTCCCCCGCCGTGAAGGAAAAAGACCTGGAGAAATACCTGGACGACGATTTCCACATCGTGGACACCGCCGAAGAGGCCGACCAGTACTACCTGGACGGCACCTACAACACCCTGGTCGGCTACACGGTGGCACCCGTCCTCCCGGAGAAGGCCTCCTACTGCTACAAGATGCTCTTCGAAGCGCACAGCGGCTCGCTGTACCGCATCAGCCGGCATAAGTATACCCCGAAGAAAGGGGTGGGATTCCTCCCCCAGGACCTTCGGCAACTCTCCCACAAACGATGACTACCGGCACTTCCCCGCAAGGACTCCGCTATGCGGTGCGCCGGAGCGGGCGCGCCGTGGCGTACTGCGCCCTCACCATCGGCTGCGGCACCCGTGACGAGGCCGGTTACCCCGGCGGCATCGCCCATTTCGTGGAGCATACGCTTTTCCGCGGCACCCGACGCAAAAGCGCAGCCGTCATCAGCGGCTACCTGGACCGTCTGGGCGGCGAACTGAACGCCTACACCACCAAGGAAGAGATTGTCCTGCATGCCACCGTCCTCAAGGAAGACTGGAAAAAAGCCGCCGCTCTCCTGTTTGAACTGGCCACCGAAGCCACCTTCCCCGACCATGAAATCGAGACCGAGCGCGGCGTCGTCCTGGACGAGATCATCTCCTACAAAGACAATCCTGCCGAAGACGTGTACGACCGCTTCGAAAGCCTCCTTTTTCAGGGGTCGCCCCTGGGAGGCGCCATCCTGGGCACCCAGGCCAGCGTAAAGAAAATCACCCCCGACATGCTCCGCCGTTTCGTCCGGGAGAAGTTCATCCCGGAAAAAATGGTCTTCACCGTCGTCGCCGACCAGGACGAATCCCTCCTCTGCCGGCAAGTCCTCAAACTCATCGACCATGCCTTTCCACAAAGTAATCGATAAACGGCACCATGAGGTGAACGCCGTCATCGGCGGCCGTGCCCCGTCCCTGTACGAGATGCCGGAGCGGCTGGTGGCGGCCATGCTGGTGAACATCCTGGGCGGTCCGGCCTCCAATTCGCTGCTGAACAAAGAATTGAGGGAGAAACATGGTTGGGTATACGGCATCGAGTGTTCCTATACCCAGTATGCCGACACCGGCATTGTCGCCATTACCTTCGGCTGCGACAAGCCCAACCTCCCGGCCTGCCAGGAGACGATCGACAAGATTCTGACGCGCCTGAGGGAAGTTCCCCTCACGCAGGCCCAGCTGAAATCCTACCGGAAACAGCTCCTGGGCCAGCTGGCCATCGGGGCCGAATCCGGCGAAGCCCAGTGCCTGTCCATGGGGAAAAGCATGCTCTCATGGGGCCGGATCATGTCTCCGGACGAAACCCGGACTGCCCTGGAAGCCATCACGCCCGAAGACATCCGGGCTATGGCCGGGCGCCTGTTCAGCCCCGACAACCTGAATTCGCTGATTTATCTGTAAACGCTAGTTCGCGACCTCGCAGAGGAATTTGATCCGCACCAGGCGGATTTCCTTTTCCTCGTAGTCTCCTTCTAGTGCCTTGATGGCATCCGGGAGGGAGTCGGAAGTGGCGTCATGCAAGAACCAGTCGTAGATTTCGGTCACGACGTCCGGATCCAGTTCTTCCTCGATATAATAGTTCAGATTGATGCGCGTGCCGGTGGATACGATGGCCTCGATTTCCGTCATCAGGGCATCCATGTCCAGCCCGCGGGCCTGGGCGATGTCTTCCAGGGAGAGCTTGCGGTCGATGGCCTGGATGATGGCCACCTTGTTGCCGGATTTGGTGGCGACGGACTTGACGACAAAGTCGTCCGGACGTTCGATCTCGTTTTCTTCCACGTATTTCGCAATCAGGTCCACGAAGGGCTGGCCGAACTTCCTGGCCTTTCCTTCCCCGACCCCCTGGCACTTTTCGGAAAGTTCCTTGAGCGAAAGCGGATATACGATGGTCATGTCTTCCAGGGCCGGGTCGGAAAAGACGATCCAGGGCTGGAGCCGGAGCTTGCGGGCCAGGTCTTTCCGGAGGTCCTTGAGCATGGCGAGCAGGACCGGGTCTCCACCGCCTCCGCCATGGACGGCGGAAGGGAGGTCGTCGTCCTCGTCGTCTTCCCCTTCGGAGAAGGTGCGGTCCTCCACCAGCATCACCTCATGGGGGTTCAGATAGAACTCCAGTCCTTCGTCGGTGGCGTAGATGAGGCCGTAATTCTCGATATCCTTGTCCAGGTAGTGCAGGATGAGCCCCTGGTGGATGACAGTGGCCCAGAAGCGCTGGTCGTGGTCTCTTCCGGCGCCGAACAGCGGCAGCTCATCGTGCCTGTAGGACTTGATCATGGCGTTGGAGACCCCGGACAGGATGGCCGACAGGTGCTCCAGCTTGAAATGTTCCGGAAGGGATTCGATGAGCTCGATCACCAGGGACAGCTCCTCCTGGCCGTTGAAGCGGGCTTTGGGATGGAGGCAGTTGTCGCAGCAGCCGCAGTTGTCCTGGGGATAATCCTCGCCGAAGTAGTTCAGAAGCAGTTTCCGGCGGCATTGGCTGGATTCGGCATAGGCGACCGTTTCCCGGAGCAGCTGTTTGCCGATTTCCTGTTCCGCGACGGGTTTGCCCTGCATGAACTTCTCCAGTTTCTGGATGTCCTTGTAGCTGTAATAGGTGATGCAGCGGCCTTCCTGCCCGTCGCGGCCGGCGCGGCCCGTTTCCTGATAATAGCCCTCGATGCTCTTGGGAATGTCGTAGTGGATGACAAAGCGGACGTCCGGCTTGTCGATTCCCATTCCGAAAGCGATGGTGGCCACGATGACGTCGATCTCCTCCATCAGGAACTTGTCCTGGTTCTCGGCCCGAGTTTTGGCGTCCAGGCCGGCGTGGTACGGAAGGGCCTTGATGCCGTTGATGGAAAGCATTTGGGCCATTTCCTCCACCTTTTTGCGGCTGAGGCAGTAGATGATGCCGCTCTTGCCGGGGTTCTGGCGGATGAAGCGAATGATGTCCTTCTCCGGCTCCACTTTGTCCCGCACTTCGTAATAGAGATTGGGCCGGTTGAAGGAGGACTTGAACACTCGGGCATCCTGGATGCGGAGATTCTTGAGGATGTCGCTCTGCACTTTCAGGGTGGCGGTAGCCGTCAGGGCGATGACGGGAGCCGGCTGGATCTGGTCGATGATGGAGCGGATTTTCCGGTATTCGGGACGGAAGTCATGGCCCCATTCGGAGATGCAGTGGGCCTCGTCCACAGCGTAGAAGGAGATTTTGATTTCCTTCAGCAGGGCGATGTTCTCTTCTTTGGTGAGGGACTCGGGGGCGACGTACAGCAGTTTGGTGACGCCGCGGAGCAGGTCCTCCTGGACTTCCTGGATCTGGATGCGGGAGAGGGAGGAATTCAGGAAATGGGCGATGCCGTCGTCGCCGGATTCGAAGCCGCGGATGGCGTCCACCTGGTTTTTCATGAGGGCGATCAGGGGAGAAATCACGATGGCGGTCCCTTCCATGATGAGCGCCGGGAGCTGGTAACACAGTGACTTACCTCCGCCTGTCGGCATGAGCACAAAAGCGTTGTTGCCGTCAATCAGATGACGGATGATGCGCTCCTGGTCGCCTTTGAAGGCATCGTAACCGAAAAAGGTTTTCAGTTTGGCCGATAGGATGGAGTCATTCACCATAACAGTCCTAAGTTCTTAAGTCTGCGTGAATATACAAAATATACCCGTGAAAAACAAATCTTTTACAGGCAGCGGGCTGCTTTTTTGCTCTTATGCTGTTTTTTTAGGCATTCTCGGAAATAATATGTATCTTTGCAGATTGAGAAAATACTTAAACATTTAATTATATGAAACTTGTAAAAATCTTCGCCATCGCTTCCGCCGCTGTGCTGGTGATGGCCTGCAACTCCCCCAAAGTGGAGGGTTCCAAGGAAGTACGTGACCTGCTCCCCACCAAGGGTCAGGTAGACTCCACCTCCTATCTTCTCGGTGTCAACTTCGGCCTCGTCATGACCCAGAACGGTTTCGGCGAGCTGAACATGGCCCAGGTCCGCAAAGGCATGAACGACGCCCTGAACGCCAAGGAAGGCCAGCCCATGGACTCCGTCTTCGTGAAGCAGTTCAAGATCGACCCTTCCGAGATGAACATGATCATCAACAACTTCCTCCAGAAGCGCACCGCTTACGAAGGCGCCCTGAACATTGAGAAAGGCGACGCTTTCCGCAAAGACTTCTATGTGAAGAACAACGCCGACTCCACCGCCTCCGGTATCGTCTACCTCATCCAGGATTCCGGCAGCGACGTCCGCGCCCTGTCCGACCGCGACACCGTGAAGGTCAACTACCGCGGCACCCTCATCAACGGTAAGGAATTCGACAAGAACGAAGGCATCTCCTTCCCGCTGAACCGCGTCATCAAAGGCTGGACCGAAGGCATGAAGCTGGTCGGCGAAGGTGGCAAGATCACCCTCGTCATCCCCGCCAACCTCGCTTACGGCGAGCGTGGTCCCCGTGAGATCGGTGCCAACTCCACCCTGGTCTTCGACGTCGACCTCCTGGAAGTTCACCCGTTCGTAGAGAAAGAGGAGAAATAAATCCATGGCACTCGAACTGGAAGGCACGCTCCGCCAGAAACTGGCTCTGCAGCAAGGCACATCGGCCCGGGGCCCCTGGGCCAAGCAAGAGTTCATCCTGGAATTCCCGGACGGCAATTTCACCGCCCAGGCTTGCTTCACCGCATGGGGGCAGGAAAAAGTGGCCGAACTGGACAAGTACCAGGCAGGCGACCGCATCAAGGTATCGTTCAACCTCAAGAGCCGTGAATACAACGGCCGCTGGTACAACGACCTTCAGATCTGGCGCATCGCCCCGGCCGGCCAGACCGCTGCCGCCCCGGCTCCTGCAGCAGCTCCGTCATTCCAGGCTCCGGCCGGCGCTCCCGAAGCATTCGCCGCCCCGGCCCCTACTCTGGAGGACCTGCCCGCCGATTCCGGCGACCCCGACGACCTTCCGTTCTAAAAATTGTGCACTGCATGAAAAAACCTTCGGTGAAAGCCGGAGGTTTTTTGTATATTTGCAGACTATGACAAATTTTGGATATAATAACCGCTGGATCCGCCTGGTAAAGGACCTTGTCTTTGCCTGCGTCTCCATTTGGATTATGCTGCGTTTTGGCATCCTGGGAGCCATTCTGGGCGCCCTTGCCGCCTATTGGTACGGCCGTGACGCCTATTTCCAGGCCAAGGCCCTCTGGCAGGAAAAGACCTATCGGCCCGCCGCGCCCAAAGAGCCGGAAAGCAACGACGCGAAAATCCAGGTGACAGACCTCTCTTCCGCCAAGGAAGTGAATTTTGAAAAGGAAAAGGAAGCCGAATGATTCCCAAGGAGACAGTAGACCAGATTCTGGACACCGCCCGCATCGAAGAGGTGATCGGTGATTTCGTGACGCTCAAGCGCCGCGGGTCCAGCTATGTCGCCTGCTGTCCCTTCCACAACGAGAAGACTCCTTCCTTCCACGTCACGCCGTCCAAGGGGATCTACAAGTGCTTCGGCTGCGGAAAAGCCGGCAGCGCCGTAGGCTTTGTGATGGAGTACGAACACATGACCTACCCGGAAGCACTCCGCTACCTGGCCAGGAAATACAACATCGAAATCCAGGAAGAGGAAGAAACGGCCGAACAGATCGCCGCCCGCCAGCGCACCGAAAGCCTGATGGCCGTCAGCGAATTCGCCCGAAAATTCTTCTGCGACCAGCTCCAGACCCAGGAAGGCCATGCCGTGGCGCACAACTACTACCGCACCCGCGGCATCCTGGACAGCACCCTGGAGAAATGGAGCCTGGGATGGGCACCTTCCGGAAAAACCGCCCTCGTGGACGCGGCCCGTGCAGCCGGTTACAAGGACGAATATCTTGTCGCCGCCGGCCTGGCCGTCCAGCAGGACAACGGCTCACTCGCGGACAAATTCCGCGAACGGGTCATGTTCCCCATCCACTCCGTGAGCGGGCGTGTCATCGCGTTCAGCGGCCGCACCCTCCGGAGCGACAACCCCGCCAAATACGTCAACTCGCCGGAAACGGAAATCTACATCAAGAGCCGGAACCTGCTGGGCATCTATTTCGCCAAGAGTGAAATTGCCAAACAGGACCGCTGCATCCTGGTGGAAGGCAATGTCGACGTAGTGATGATGCACCAGGTCGGAATCACCAATGTGGTGGCCTCCTGCGGCACGTCCCTCACCGAAGAGCAGATCCGCCTGATCAAGCGCTTCACCGAGAACATCACCATCATGTACGACGGCGACAGCGCCGGCCTCCACGCCGCCATCCGCGCCATCGGCCTGATCCTGAAAGAAGGAATGAATCCGAAGGTGGTCTTTCTCCCCGACGGCGACGACCCCGACTCCTTCTCGCGCAAGCACACCCTGGAAGAGATCCAGGCGTTCATCGCAGAGCACGAGCAGGACGGCATCACCTTCAAGACGGACCTCCTCCTGTCCCAGGCCGGCGACGACCCCCTGAAAAAGGCCAACCTGATCAACGAAATCGCCGACACCGTGGCCGATATTCCCGACGCCATCAAGCGCCAGGTGTATGTGGACACCGTCGCCCGCCGCTTCGACATCGACGCCGACATCATCCAGGACCGCGTGCGCAAGACCCGAGAGGCAAACCACCGCGCGGCGGATTCCCGGCGTCCCTCAGAGCGCACGGCCGTGCCCGGCGGCATGCCGGAAAACAACGCCGCCCAGGACGGAAAGACCGCGGAGTATTCCAGGGAGGAGAGCCCCCTCAAAAAGATCGACCGCATCCTCATGCCTTCGGAAAAGGAGCTGCTGGGCTTCATCCTCCGCTTCGGACGCACCCCCCTCCAGTTCGAGTCCGACAGCGAGTTCTATGACCCGGACGGCGCCCAGAGCGTCGCGGAATTCATCGACGCCGCCCTCCAGGCCGACGACCTGCACTTCGCGAACGAAGACCTCCAGGCCACATACGACGCTTATTTCGCTCTTTACGACCAGGGGCAGGAACAGGACACCATCGTCCTGAACCTCCTCAACGGAGAAGACCGCAGCGTGGCTTCCGTCACGGCCAACCTCTCCACCGAAAAATACGAACTTTCCGTCCACAATTTCACCGATGCGCTCACCACCACCGACTCCTGGCTCGTGAAATACGTCCCGAGGGCCATCCTGGTGTACCATGACAAACGCATCACCGCCCAGCAGGAACAGATCCGCCGCCGCCTTCAGGAGGCATCGCCGGAGGAAATCCTGGAACTGATGAAACAGCTGGGAAAACTCAACGAATTCAAGAAGACCATCAATATCAAACTAGGGAGACTCACCAAATGACTCACAAAAGAACCCTCGTGACCTGTGCGCTTCCGTACGCCAACGGTCCTGTCCATATCGGCCATCTGGCCGGCGCCTATATTCCCGGTGACATCTTTGTCCGCTATCTGAGGATGCGGGGAGAGGACGTCCTGTTTATCTGCGGATCAGACGAGCACGGCGTGCCCATCACCATCAAGGCACGGGAAAGAGGGGTCAGTCCCCAGGACATCGTGGACCAGTACCACCAGGTGATGAAAGACGCCTTCTCGGGCCTCGGAATCAATTTTGACATTTATTCCCGCACGTCATCGGCCGTCCATGCGGAGCATGCCGCCGCATTCTTCCGCAAGCTCTATGACCAGGACAACTTCATCACCCAGGAAAGCGAGCAGCTCTACGACGATCAGGCCAAGATGTTCCTCACGGACCGCCTCATCGAAGGGACCTGCCCCAAGTGCAGAAACCCGCATGCCTACGGCGACCAGTGCGAGAAATGCGGCTCCACCCTGTCTCCCGATGAACTGCTGGACCCCAAATCCAAGCTCAGCGGCAGCACCCCGGTCAAGAAAAAGACCAAGCACTGGTATCTTCCGCTGAACCAGTACGAGCCCTGGCTCCGCGACTGGATCCTGGAGCAGCACAAAGAGTGGAAAACCAACGTCTACGGCCAGTGCAAGAGCTGGCTGGACGGCGGCCTGCAGCCCCGCGCCGTCACGCGCGACCTGGACTGGGGCGTACCCGTCCCCGTAGACGGCGCTGAAGGGAAAGTCCTCTACGTCTGGTTCGACGCGCCCATCGGCTATATCTCCAACACCAAGGAACTCCTGCCGCAGAGCTGGGAGAAATGGTGGAAAGACCCCGACACCCGGCTGGTCCACTTTATCGGCAAAGACAATATCGTGTTCCACTGCATCGTGTTCCCGTCCATGCTCAAGGCTCACGGCCAGTACATTCTGCCGGACAATGTCCCCGCCAACGAATTCCTGAACCTGGAAGGCGACAAGATCTCCACCTCCCGCAACTGGGCCGTCTGGGTGCACGAATACGAAGAGCAGTTCCCCGGCCAGGAGGATGTGCTCCGTTACGTCCTTACCGCCAATGCTCCGGAAACCAAGGACAACGACTTCACCTGGAAAGACTTCCAGAGCAGAAACAACTCGGAACTGGTGGCCATCTTCGGCAACTTCGTCAACCGCGCCGTGGTGCTCACGCACAAGTATTTCGGCGGAGCGGTCCCGGCCAGCCTGAAACCGGAGCCGATCGACGCTGAAACGCTTGCCGCCATCAAGCCCTGCCGGGAAGCCCTGGAGAAATACATCGAAACCTATCACTTCCGCGAGGCGCTCAAAGAGGCCATGAACATGGCCCGTATCGGCAACAAATACATCTCCGACATGGAGCCCTGGAAAACCGCCAAGACCGACATGGACCGCACGGCCTCCATCCTGAACACCTGCCTCCAGATCTGTGCCGACCTGGCCATCGCCTTCGAGCCCTTCACCCCGTTCAGCGCCCAGAAGCTCCGCGACATCCTCCGCGTCGGAATCGACGCCGGCTCCGACCATCGCGCCGGAGAAGGCACCCCTACCGTGAACTTCTACCGCGAAGGGGAAGGCCGGGCCCTGCATACCGGCATCGCTCCTTCTCAGGACATTGTCTTGAACTGGGAGATGCTGGGGTCGGCCCAACTCCTGCCGGCCGGACATCAGCTGGGAGAAGCCGTCCTGCTGTTCCAGAAGATCGAAGATGCTGTCGTGGATGCCCAGATTGCCCGCCTCGAGGCCATCAAAGCCCAGCGGGAAGCCGCCGAAGCCGCCCGCGCCGCCGCCGAAGCCGCAAAGAAAGTGGAGCCCCAGAAGGCCGAAGTCACCTTCGACCAGTTCGACGCCATGGACATCCGCACCGCCACCGTCCTCGCCGCCGAACGCGTCCCCAAGACCGACAAGCTCCTGAAACTCACCATCGACACCGGCTTGGACCAGCGCACCATCGTTTCCGGCATTGCTCAATACTATGCTCCGGAAGACATGATCGGCAAGCAGATCTGCATTCTCGCCAACCTGGCTCCGCGCGTCATCCGCGGCATCGAATCCCGCGGCATGATCCTCATGGCCAAGCAAGGCGACGGTAAAATGCGTTTCATCACCCCCCAGGAAGCCGTCGTCAACGGCGCCGTCATCGGCTAGCCCCGCCTCGGCCGGCGGTTCAGCCCTGTGACACTGCCCTTCTATGCTGCTACACGGTAACACAGCGTTGCCGTGCTCCCCTGCAGCTGGCACACTGCTTCCCGCAGTATCTCCTTTCTGTGCTGCCTCACTGCTTCCCGCAGTATTGCCTTGAGCTTGGGCCAGGCTATGGCACAAGCTGCAAATAACTGATTTAGAGATTATTACAAAAATAAGTCTAGCCCGGACCCCTGTTTTTTCTGGGGTCCGGGCTAAATGTGTTTTTACAAGCAATTGATTCTTAACTACTTGGCGCTTGTGCCATAGCCTGGCTCAAGCTCGTAAGGCTGCCACGAAAGGCAACCACAAAATTCGGAGGGTTGCCATGAAAGGCAATTACTTGGTCAAGTTGATGAACGGAAGGGCGTTGGATCCGTTGTAGGTGGGCAGCTTCCCGTCCCACTTTTCGATAGCGTACTGCTGGACCAGCAGCGAATTCAGTGAAGCGGCGACCACACGGTTGTAGTAAGCCTCACCGTCGCCCTGAATGCGCTGGGCTTCGGCTTCACCTTTGGCTTTGGCAATGGCAATCTTGGCTTCGGCCTCGGCCTCTTTTACTTTGTTTTCCGCTTTCAGTGCATTCTGGACAGCTTCGTTCTTGGCATTGATGGCGGCGGTAAGCGATGCCGGCGGATCAATCTTGGTGGTGAACTCCCGGACGATAAAGCCTTCCTGGTTCATGGATTCGTCCAGACGTGCGCGCACTTCATTCTCGAATTTGGCTCGGTTGGCCATGAGTTCGTCGGAGGTGTAGTTGTTGGCGCAGGTGCGATACGCTTCGAAAATACAGGTATTGATGTAGCCCATTTCCAGCTCCCGGACGGGTTTGCGGTACTTGACAAAAATGTCAACGGCCTTGGACTCGTCAATCTGATATGCCAGCGTGGGGGTCATGGAGAAGATGGCCGCATCTTTGGGGTTGACGGTAAACGGCTCGTAGGTGACGCGCTGGATGAAGGTGGGATACTCGAAAATGCTTTCAGTAATGGGGTTGTACCATACCCATCCCCGGCAAGTGCCTTCCACGCCGCCTTTCAGGGAGGCATTGGAACTCCATTTCTTGAATTTAATGCCGACGGAGGCCGAGTCGATGGTCGTGCAGCAGGAAGACAGAACCAGAATGGTGATGACGGTGACAGACAATGCAATCCAGGTGGATTTGGCTAATGCTCGTGATTTCATAATTAATTTTTTTCAAATATAAGAAATATCTGATAAAAAACATCACAGAAGCTGATCCAGAATGTCATTGGAAAGACTCAGAAGTCGCCGGAGCTGCGATTTTCCCGCACCAAACCGCCGGACAAGCGTCCGGGCAAGAAGGAAAAGGGATCTCCTGTCCAGCTGGTGAAGGGAGCTGACATGATACTCATTCTGGCAAATGACCCGGATTTTTTCCTGCAACTGGAAATCTGAGAATCGGACATTTTCCGCGAATCCATGCGACAGCCTTACAGCCGATTCCAGATCGTATACCCGCAGCTTGTCAAACAGGGCCAGACTGTCCCCCAGCGCTTTTTCCACATAGGGATAATCCACGAAGCAGCGGTTCATTATACATCCGTCAATCTGCTCCCACTGTCCGGGAACAGGCCGATGGCTCTTTAAAAGCTTCCGCAGTTGCGGCTGCGACATTGTCGACAGCGCGGTGCCGCGAATCCGGTCGCGCCATGGATTGAAATAGACATCGGCAGAACTCCACCGGTAAGAATAGGGAGATCCCAGCCGGGCCTTGTAAGCATTCCGCAGAATGTAAGCAAGCTCGTTCACAAACATTTGCCGGTCCGTAACGGCACTGACATTGAAGGCGCTCTCATGGAGGACTCCGCTCAACTGGTATTCCTTGCTGAGCATCCGCCGTAACCGTCTGATTATAAAGTAGTAGAATTCACAGCAGGCCAAATAGATTCCCTTCAGCAGCAAATGCAGATGATTACTCATCAGTACATACCCCAGCAACTGTACCGGAGTTACAGTAGTCGCCAGTGCCAGAGAATTGACGCCATAGATGTAATCCTCCTCTTTCCGGAAGATTCGTCCTTCCGGCAGATGGCTCATCGTGAATTGATAGATTCCGCTTTTTCCTTCAAAAAGATCGTCAAATGCGTTCATGTTTTTTTCCGGAAGTTAGCACCTTTCCCCGTTCTGTGAAAGGCGTGAAACTTTTTATTATAAAAAACGCCCATACAACCCACTTCAACGGCCTTTCATGAAAGAAGAAAGTGAATTCGAGCTTGAGCCAGGATATTGTGAAAGAAGAGAGGTGGTTCGAGCTTGAGCCAGGCTATGGCACAAGCGATAAATGGCTAAGAATTAATTACTTATAAAAACACATCTAGCCAGGACCCAGGTTTTTTCGGAGGGTCGGGCTAGGTACGTTTTTGCAACAACCTTTAAATCAGTTATTTACAGCTTGTGCCATAGCCTGGCCCAAGCTCGGCGCGGGAGGGTGGGGAGGGAAGGTGGGTGGAGTGGAGAGGTGGGTGGAGTGGAGAGGTGGGTGGAGTGGAGAGGTGGGCGGAGTGGAAGGAAAGGAAAGGAAGGTGGGAAACCTAGGCGGGAAACCTAGGCGGGAAACCTAGGCGGGAAACCTAGGCGGAGATCCAGTGGATGGAGGGGTCGCGGCGCCACCAGGTGAGCTGGCGCTTGGCGTAGTGGCGGGTGCTGGCCTGGATGTGGCGGATGGTGGTTTCAAAGTCCCACTGGCCGTCGAAGTAATCGAACATTTCCCGGTAACCGACCGTCTGCAGGGCGGGCAGGTTGCGGTATGGGAGCATGGAGCGGGCCTCGGCCTCCAGGCCGTCGGAGACCATCTGGAGGACGCGGGCGTTGATGCGGTCGTAAAGCTGCTCCCGGGGCCTTTCCAGGCCGATTTTCACAATCTCGAAATCCCGCTCCTTGAAACGCCTGGTCTTGAACGAAGAGAACGGCTGTCCGGTGTACATGCTGACTTCCAGCGCCCGGATCACGCGCTGGCCGTTGGAAAGGTCCAGTTCCTCGTAGGAAACCGGGTCGAGCTCCCTGAGCTGGGAAGCCAGGGATTCAACACCCTCTTCGCGGAGGCATTCCATCAGGTGCTGGCGGAGTTGGATGGGCACTTCGGGGAAGTCGTCCAGGCCGTAGCAGAATGCGTCGATGTACATCATGGAACCGCCGCACATCACCAGGGTCTCGTGCCCTTCTGCAAAAAGGCGGTTCACGAGGTCTACGGCCTCGGCCTCGTAGATGCCTGCCGTGTAGTTGCGGGTGATGGGGATGCTGCGGATGAAATAGTGCCGGACGGCGGCGAGTTCCTCATCTGAAGGACAGGCCGTGCCGATTCTCAGTTCCCGGTAAACCTGACGGGAATCACAGGAGATGACCGGAGAGCCGACCTCCAAAGCGCGGCGGATGGCGTAGCCGGTTTTGCCGACGGCAGTGGGACCCAGTATGATCTCTACACGCCGGGGCATGGTCACTGCTCGCTTTCGTCGAAAATTTCTTTGCCGTCTTCGTCTTCTTCTTCCTCCTCGTCGTCGAGGTCTTCGAGGTCCAGGTCGTCGTCGTCTTCGTCGTCCTCGCCGGGAAGGCGGCGCTGTTTGTCGGGAAGGTCCTCAAAGGCTACGTAGCCGTTTTCGAACTCGATGGGGTTAGGGCCTTTGACTTCTGCCAGGTACGGGAAGTCAGGAGAAACGCGGGAACCTTCCACTTCTCCTTCTACGGCGATGTTGACGCTCTTGCGGTTGGTGACGTCATAAAAATAGACAAAGTCCGTTGCGCCGGCCTTTACGACTTTTTCCAGAGGGGTCTGGTCTACTGTGCCCCAGCCCAGGTCGAAGAGGCCATATCGGCCTACGACGGCGCCGGTAATGTCCAGGGCTTTGAACATGATGAGCTGATCCTGAGGAAATTCCAAGTCGGAACGGATTTGCTTATGAAGGGTGTACAGCGTGGTGGCGCCATGCACGTGATATACTCTGAAAAAACCTTTGATGCCCGAAAGGGTCACCCTTAATTTAAAAACCATAGTTCGTTTTTACGTTAGCCGTATCAAATATACGGCTTTTTTCCGGTTCCCTTGCAAAAAAAAGCAAAAATCATTACTTTCGTGGGAGATGGAACCTTTTGACGAATATACATCCATTGCAGCGCCCTCGGAGGGCCTTTTCAAGGACAACGGATCCCGCTTCATCGCCCTCGCCTACCCCGTCGAGACGCAGGAGCAGGTGAAAGAGATCGTGTCGGCCCTGAAAAAGGAATATCACGACGCGCGGCACCACTGCTATGCCTACCGCATTGGCTACAAAGGAGATTTATTCCGTTCCAACGACGACGGCGAACCTTCCGGCAGCGCCGGCCGCCCCATCCTGGGCCAGATCGATTCCCTGGGGCTGAGCGACGTGCTGGTGGTGGTCGTGCGCTATTTCGGCGGCATCAAGCTGGGGATCCCCGGCCTCATCCGCGCCTACAAGAGTTCCACCTCCGACGCCCTCGCCCACGCCACCCCCATCCGGAAACTGGCCACGGAGCGGCTGTGCATCCGTTTCGACTATCTCTCCATGAATGCCGTCATGAAAGTGCTCAAGGAAATGGGGCTGCAGCCGTCGGCCCAGGACTTCGGGGAGACTTGTTCGCTCCAGGTCAGCGTACGGCTGACACAGGCCCCGGATTTTAAGAAAAGAATGAGCGGAATCGCAAAAATAGAAGAATTGTAGGTTTTCTCGATTATAATCCGTAACTTCGTACAACTAAATTAACCACATATTATTATGTCCAAAAAAGTTCACGTTTTTAATGCAGGCCCCTGCCTTCTCCCGCAGGTCGCCATTGACCACGCCATCGAGGCTTTGAAAGATTTCAGCGGCACCGGTATCAGCGTCCTGAGCATCTCCCACCGCACCAAGGAATGGGATGCCGTCATGGATGAATGCCGCGCTCTCTGGCGTGAACTCCTCCATATTCCCGACACCCATGAAGTTGTCTTCCTCGGCGGCGGCGCCTCCCTCCAATTCCTGTATGTAGCCATGAACTACCTGGAGAAAAAGGCCGCCTACCTGGACACCGGCGTATGGGCGCACAAAGCCTTGAAAGAGGCCCAAGGTATCGGCGACGCCTACGCCATCGCCTGCTCCAAAGACAAGAATTACACCTATATCCCCAAGGGATTCGACATTCCCGCAGACCTGGACTACCTGCACATCACCACCAACAATACCATCTACGGAACGGAAATCCATGAGGACATCGACTGCCCCTGCCCGCTGATCGCCGACATGTCCTCCGACATCATGTCCCGTCCCGTGGACGTTTCGAAGTACGACCTCATCTACGGCGGCGCCCAGAAGAACGTGGGCCCGGCCGGCGTCATCTTCGCCATCATCCGCAAGGACTCCCTCGGCCGCGTGAGCCGGTACATCCCCACCATGCTGGATTACCGCACCCACATCGACAAGCTCTCCATGTTCAACACCCCGCCCGTGTTCGCCATCTTCGTGATGAACGAGACCCTCAAGTGGCTCAAGAGCATCGGCGGCGTAGAAGCCATGTATGAGATCAACAAGAAGAAGGCTGCCCTCCTGTACGACGAGATCGACCGCAACTCCATGTTCGTCGGCACCGCCGTCAAGGAAGACCGTTCCCTGATGAATGTCTGCTTCGTGATGGCCCCCGGCAAGGAAGACCTCCAGGACGAGTTCTTCGCCTTCGCCAAGGAGCGCGGCATGGTAGGCATCAAGGGCCACCGCAGCGTCGGCGGCTTCCGCGCCTCCCTGTACAACGCCTGCACCGTCGAAGATGTCCAGGCCCTCGTAGACTGCATGAAAGAATTCGAAACCCTTAAGAAGTAATGAAAATCTTATTAGCCACCCAGAAACCTTTCGCCGCAAAGGCGGTGGAAGGAATCGCAGATATCCTGACCCAGGCCGGTCACGAGGTCGTAAAACTCGAAAAATACGCAGAGCAGGCCGATTTCGTGGCCGCCGTCTCCGACGTGGACGCCCTCATCATCCGCTCCGACAAAGTGACGGAGGAAGTGATGGCCGCCGCACCCAAGCTCAAGATCGTGGTGCGTGCCGGCGCCGGATTTGACAACGTGGACCTGGCCGCCGCCACCGCCCGCGGCATCGTGGTAATGAACACCCCCGGACAGAATTCCAACGCCGTGGCCGAACTGGCCCTCTGCCTGATGATCTTCATGGCCCGCACCCAGCTCACCCCCGCCACCGGTTCCGAACTCCTGGGCAAGCGCCTGGGCGTACAGGCATACGGAAACGTCGGCCGGCTGGTCGGTCAGAAGGCCAAAGCCCTCGGCATGGAAATCCGTGCCCTGGATCCCTTCCTCACCGACGAGCAGATCATCGCCGGCGGCGCTCACCCTGTACATTCCGTAGAGGAACTCTACGCATCTTCCGACTACCTCTCCATCCATATCCCGGCCCTGCCGTCCACCATCGGGAGCATCGGCTACGACCTCATCACCCGCATGCCCAAAGGCGCTACGCTCATCAATACCGCCCGTAAGGAAGTCATCGACGAGGACGGCCTCCTGAAAGCCCTCGAAGAGCGTCCGGACCTCAAATACGTGGCCGACGTGATGCCCGACAACTATGCCCTCCTCCAGGAGAAGTTCGGCACCCGCGTGTTCGCCACGCCCAAGAAGATGGGCGCCCAGACGGCCGAAGCCAATGTAAACGCCGGCCTCGCCGCCGCCCGCCAGATTGTGGATTTCTTCGCCACCGGCAACCGTAAGTTCCAAGTTAACAAATAGTTCCTATGGTTAAAGTCAAACCCTTCGCGGCCATCCGTCCGCCCAAAGACCTGGTTACCGAGGTAGCCGCCCCCCCGTACGACGTCCTGAATTCGGAAGAAGCACTGGCCATGGCCGGGGAAAAGAGCCTCCTGCACATCACCAAGCCGGAGATTGACTTCACCCCCATCGCCGGAGAACACGAGCAGCGCACCTACGACAAAGCCGTGGAAAACTTCAAGGCCTGGAAAGAAAAAGGCTGGCTGGTCCAGGATGAAAAGGAAAAGTACTACGTGTACGCCCAGACCATGGGCAAACGCACCCAGTACGGCCTGGTCCTGTGCGCCCACACCGACGACTACGCCGCCGGCATCATCAAGAAACACGAACTCACCCGCAAGGACAAGGAAGACGACCGCATGGTCCACGTCCGCATCCAGAACGCCAATATCGAGCCCGTCTTCTTCGCATACAAGGACAATGAAGAGCTGAACGCGATTGTCGCCAAAGCCGCCGCCGGCAAGCCCGAATACAAGTTCGTGGACGAAAATAAGTTCACCCACACCTTCTGGGTCATCGACGACGACGCGGTCATCGCCCGCATCACGGACATCTTCACCCGCGACATCGACGCCTTCTATGTGGCCGACGGTCACCACCGTACCGCAGCCGCAGCCCGCGTCGGCGCCGAAAAACGGGAGCAGAACCCCAACCACACCGGCAAGGAGGAGTACAACTACTTCATGGCCGTCTGCTTCCCCAAGAGCCAGCTTGCCATCATCGACTACAACCGCGTGGTGAAAGACCTGAACGGGCTCACGGAAGAAGCCTTCCTGAAGGCCCTGGAAGAGGACTTCGAGGTATCCCTGGCCACCAAGCCGCGCTGCGGCCGTCCGGCCAAGCCCTATGCCCCCGCCGGCCTTCACAACTTCTCCATGTACCTGGGCGACAAATGGTACAGCCTCACCGCCAAACCCGGCCGCTTCAACGACGCCGACCCCATCGGCGTCCTGGATGTCACCATCCTCAGCAACCTGGTACTGGACAAGATCCTGGGCATCAAGGACCTTCGCACCGACAAGCGAATCGATTTCGTGGGCGGTATCCGCGGACTGGGCGAGCTTGCCCGCCGGGTGGATTCCGGAGAAATGAAAGTAGCCTTTGCGCTGTATCCCGTTTCCATGGACCAGCTCATCCGCATCGCCGATACCGGCAACATCATGCCTCCGAAGACCACCTGGTTCGAACCCAAGCTCCGCAGCGGTCTTGCCATCCACTCCCTGGTGTAAGGTTCCGCTTGTGCCAGGCTTTGGCACAACGCACAATACATTAATAACCAAACACTTACAGAAAACGTCCCAGCCCCAACCCACTTTAAAACAGGTCCCCGGGCTGGGCGTGTTTTATAACAAATTATAACACAAGTATTTACAAAATAGTCCTAGCCCGTGAAAAACAGGAAACTGCTCAACATCGAACTGAACCGGCTGACGGCAGAGCAATATCGCACAGAACGCACGCCCAGCGGAATCGTCCTAATACTGGACAATATCCGCAGCGCGCACAATGTGGGGTCGGCCTTCCGTACGGGAGATGCCTTCGGGGTGGATAAGATCTTCCTGGGCGGCATCTGTCCGCTTCCTCCTTCCGCAGAGCTGCACAAAGTGGCACTCGGTGCCGAAGAATCCGTCCCCAGCGAACACAGCGATGATGTTGTGGCGCTGGTAAGACGCCTGCAGGCCGACGGATACCGCGTCGCCGCCGTAGAGCAGACCGTGGGGTCGATCAAACTGGGACAGTTCCACCGCGAAGAGGGGCAAAAGATTGCGCTGGTTTTTGGAAACGAAGTTGAGGGCGTGAGCCAAAGCGTCGTGGACCAGTGCGACTTTTCCCTGGAAATTCCCCAGGAAGGCACGAAACATTCCCTGAATGTAAGCGTCAGTATAGGAGTTGTCCTCTGGGGAATAAAATAATAGCCTTTTTCTGGGAAAAAGATTATCTTTGTGAATCAGAACAACACTAAAACAAATATATGAAACAGGATCTCCAGGTCTTTGACCTAATCAAGAAAGAACAGGAACGCCAGGCCAGCGGCCTGGAACTCATTGCTTCCGAAAACTATGTGTCCGACCAGGTAATGGCCGCCATGGGTTCCATCTGCACCAACAAGTACGCAGAAGGCTACCCCGGCAAGCGCTACTACGGCGGATGCGAAGTGGTGGACCAGATCGAACAGCTCGCCATCGACCGCCTCTGCGCCCTGTACGACGCCGAATATGCCAACGTGCAGCCGCACTCCGGCGCCCAGGCCAACATGGCCGTCACCATGGCCATTCTCCATCCCGGCGACACGTTCATGGGTCTGGACCTGTCGATGGGCGGCCACCTCACCCACGGCTCTCCCGTCAACGCCTCCGGCATCCTGTACCATCCCGTCCCCTACGGCCTGGATCCGGAAACCGGCCGCGTAGATTACGACGAGATGGAGCGCAAAGCACTCGAATGCAAGCCCAAGCTCATCATCGGCGGTGCGTCGGCCTATTCCCGCGAATGGGACTACGAACGCATGCGCAAGATTGCCGACGAAGTGGGCGCCATCCTGTGGATTGACATGGCCCACACGGCCGGCCTCATCGCCGCCGGGCTCCTGAAGAACCCCGTCAAATACGCGCACATCGTCACGTCCACCACCCACAAGACCCTCCGCGGACCGCGTGGCGGCATTATCCTGATGGGCAAGGACTTCGACAACCCCTGGGGCCTCACCACCCCGAAGGGCGAGGTGAAGAAGATGAGCGCCATCCTCAATTCGTCCGTCTTCCCGGGCATCCAGGGCGGCCCGCTGGAGCATGTGATCGCCGCCAAGGCCGTCGCTTTCTATGAGGCGGCCCAGCCGGAATACGTGCAGTACCAGAAACAGGTGGTCGCGAACGCCGCCGCCATGTGCGCCGAATTCATCGCCCGCGGCTACAAGATCATCTCCGGCGGCACCGACAACCACCTGATGCTCATCGACCTCCGGACCAAATTCCCCGACCTGACCGGCCGCGTCGCCGAAAAAGAGCTTGTCAGGGCCGACATTACCGTGAACAAGAACATGGTCCCCTTCGACAGCCGCAGCGCCTTTGCCACCAGCGGCCTTCGCATCGGCACCCCGGCCATCACTTCCCGCGGCTTCGAGGAGAAGGACATGGTCAATATCGTAGAACTGATTGACACCGTCCTCGCGTCGGCCAATGAACACTATGCCGCATTGACGGCCAAGGAGCCCACGGAGGCCCAGACCGCGGAACGGATCGCCCATAAACTCATCCTGGACGAGGTCCGGCGCAAAGTCCACATGATGACCGCCGGCCGTCCCCTCAACCGTTATTAGCTTATGAAACTGCCCCTGACGCTGGTTCTGGCAGCTGCATTCGCCCTGGCCTGTTCGCCCGAATCGCAGCCCGCCAAGCCCATGACTCCCGTCACCCCGGCCACCAAGCCGTCCGACCCGGACAAGCCGTCCACCACCGTGACCACTCCCACCGTTACCGCCGAAGCGGCGACGGACATCTCCCTCTCTACGGCCACCATCAGGGGCAGTTACAAAAACGCACCCGAGGGCGGCGTCTATGAAATGGGCGTCGACTACGGAGTCGACTCATCCAGTCTGCCCCTCCGCGAAACCATTGACGGTTCCACCGCAACCTCCGGCAGCTTCACGGTGAACCTGAGCGCCCTGGAACCCAACACCACGTACTACTACAAGACCTATGTCACCGTCTGGAACACCGAAGAGAATCGTTATGTGGACTATTTCTCCAGTTTACGCTCATTTAAGACGGAGGCTTACACCCAGGGAGGAAATAGTATTCAGGATTACCTTCACTGCTATGAAATCCCCAAAATCGACCTAAAAAACGGCATCGGAGACTGGATTTCCGGGCAAGAGACTCCTGCGCAAAACCAATCAAGGACCCAATACATTGGAGAGAATACCGACAACGTCTGGTTCAAGAGTTTCACGACAAAAGACAATCAGGTTGTTGTAACGCATACCTTCAAAAATAACGGCAAGCGCATTCGTAACTGGACCGGGCTCATTGACAAAGACAAGCAGGGCCCGCTTTGGATTGCTTTTATCATGCACGGTCAGGTTTTTCCAAAAAACAGCATTGGCCGATATGACAAATACGGCGCCGGATGGACACAAGATCCTGCAGTACCTTCTGATTGGCAAAGAAGTGTCGCTACCAGCAACTATTCCCGTGGTCATTTTGTTGCCTCAGACTACAGGCAGAATACTGTTGATGCGAATAGCGAAACCTTCTACTATACCAACCAAGCCCTCCAGTGGCAGGATGGATTCAACAGCGGGATTTGGAGTTCATTGGAGAGTAATGTCTCCTCGCATTCCCCTTCCGGAAACGACACCCTGTATGTGGTAGTGGGAGTATTGTACAAGAATGCCAACAACTTCCAGACGCCCAACGGCGGCGGCGCCCAAGTACTGGCGCCCAGCCACTTCTACAAGTGTCTGATGAAGTGCAGCTTTGACGGAAGCGGCAGCATGACCGCCGCAAAAGGCGTGGCCTACCTGTTCGAGAACAAGTCGCACAGCGGCGCCTACGGTTCCTTCGCCACCACCATCGACGAGGTGGAAGCCGAGTCCGGCTTCGACTTCTTCGCCAATGTTCCCCAGAGCCTGCAGGATGCGGCGGAGAAGCAGTCGGCCGCTATCTGGTAAGCATTAATACGTTACGCGATTCAGAAACAGGGCGTGTCCGGGAACGGACTCGCCCGCATCGCTTCTGGTGCCGCCCTCCAGCAGTTCCGCAATCCATTCCGGGGACTGTTTCCCCCTTCCGACTTCGATCAGGGAGCCCACCGTAGCCCGGACCATGTTCCTCAGGAACCGATCGGCTGAAATCCGGAAATACCAGTAGTCCGGCCCGGAAGGCTCTGCCTCACAAATCGCCTCCGCTTCGCTCCGGCCCCTCCCACAGCCAGTCATGCCGGCCAGCGAACAAGTTCCCAGTCCGTCATGTCCGTCTGCGGGCCCCTCCCTCTTATGTGGCCGAGGGTGGCCACAGATTTGTGAGGCAGAGCCTTCCGGGCCGAAAATGGTCAGATAGGAAGGCGTATAAGGCTTCCAGAAAGCCTCCGTGACCGTGCAGACGGAGGTTTTGTTGTCGCCGCCGGTCTTTTCGAAACAGGAGAAATCATGGGTTCCCAGCAGGTATCCGCAGGCGCGGTTCATGGCGTCGAAATCCAGCACGGGATAACCGCACTGCCAGGAATAAGCCCGCACGAAAGGGTCTTTGTGCCGATGGATGAAGTAGGTGTATTCCCGCTGCCGGGCGCTGAAACGGGCATGGAAATCCGGGGCGGTTTCCTGCACCTGAAAAACGGCCACTCCGCGGGGCAAAATGGCATTTAATTTGTAGGTAAAATCGGATGCCTCGAAGGGAAGGATTCCGTCCAGGTCGAAATGGGCAACATAGCCCGATGCATGGACGCCGGTATCCGTCCGGCCGCAACCGGTAACCGCAACGGGCCGGTTCAGCAGCCGGGACAGCGCTCCTTCCAGGCAGGCCTGGACAGAAGGTGCATTGGGCTGGATCTGCCACCCGGAGAAAGCGGCGCCGTCATAAGAAAGGCACAAAGAATAACGCATATGCAAAATTAGTAAAATATATGGAATCTGTTAACATCCGTCAGCTGAACGAAAGAATCCAGCAGGAGAGTTCCTTCGTAGACCTCCTCACCCTGGAAATGGGAAAAGTGATCGTAGGGCAGAAGCACCTGGTGGACAACCTCCTGATCGGCCTTCTCAGCGGAGGCCACATCCTGCTGGAAGGCGTCCCCGGCCTTGCGAAGACCCTGGCCATCAACACCCTCTCACAGGCGGTTGATGCGCAGTTCAGCCGCATCCAGTTCACCCCGGACCTCCTCCCTGCCGACGTGGTGGGCACCCTCATCTACTCCCAGAAAAAAGAATCCTTCGAAGTACACAAAGGCCCCATCTTCGCCAACTTCGTCCTGGCCGATGAAATCAACCGTTCTCCCGCAAAAGTCCAGAGCGCCCTTCTGGAAGCCATGCAGGAGCACCAGGTCACCATCGGCGAAAATACGTACAAACTTCCGGAACCGTTCCTGGTGATGGCCACCCAGAACCCCATCGAGCAGGAAGGCACCTATCCCCTGCCGGAAGCCCAGGTAGACCGTTTCATGCTCAAAGTCGTCGTCTCCTACCCCAAGAAAGAGGAAGAACGGGAGATCATCCGCATGAACGGAGCCGGCACCTTCCCCAAGGCCCAGCCTGTGGTGAAGCCCGAGGACATTGTCCGCGCCCGCGAAGTGGTCCGCGACGTGTACATGGATGAAAAGATCGAGCGTTATATCGTGGACATCGTCTACGCCACCCGTACTCCCGCCGACTACGGCCTCAAGGACCTGGAGCACTTCATTTCGTACGGTGCGTCGCCCCGTGCCAGCATTTCCCTGGCCATGGCCGCCAAGGCCTACGCCTTCATCAAGCGCCGCGGCTACGTGATTCCCGAAGATGTACGCGCCGTCTGCAACGAGGTGCTGCGCCACCGTATCGGCCTCACCTATGAGGCGGAGGCGGAGAATGTGACGCCGGAGCAGATCATCGAAAAGATCCTTAATGCGGTGATCGTCCCGTAATGACACCCGAAGAACTCATAAAGAAAGTCCGCAAAATCGAGATCCGGACCAAGGCGCTGAGCCACCAGATTTTCGCGGGAGAGTACCATTCGGCCTTCAAGGGGCGCGGTATGGCCTTCAGCGAAGTGCGGGAGTATCAGTACGGGGACGACGTCCGCAACATGGACTGGAACGTCACCGCCCGCATGAGCGCCCCGTACGTGAAAGTCTTTGAAGAAGAGCGCGAACTCACCGTGGTGCTGCTGGTGGACATTTCCCGGAGCGGCCTGTTCGGCACATCCGTGAAGACCAAGCGCGAACAGCTAGCCGAGATTGCCGCCACCCTGTCTTTCAGTGCCATTCTGAACAACGACAAGGTCGGATGCATCCTGTTCAGCGATACGGTGGAGAAATTCATCCCGCCGGCAAAAGGCCGCACGCACTTCCTCCGGATCGTCCGGGAAATCCTGGAATACGAGCCTCAGCACGACGGAACCGACATCGGCGAAGCCCTCCGCTTCCTCACGGGCGCCATCAAGAAAAAATGCACCGCCTTCGTCCTGAGCGACATGCTGGACGTCAAGGCCGACGGCACCCCCCGCTACGAGGAAGCGCTGAAAGTGGCCGTCGGCAGGCACGACCTGTCGGTGATCCGCGTCAGCGACCCGCGGGAAAAAACCCTTCCCAATGTGGGTCTCGTGCATGCGAAAGATGCGGAAAACGGCAGTTCGCGCTGGATCAACACCGGCTCCCGGAGCGTCCGCGACGCTTATGCCCGGTGGTTCCGCAGCGCCACCTCCAGCGCCGACCGCCTGTTCCTGCAGTACCAGGTAGACCATATAGACCTGTCCACCGACCAGGACTACGTCCGCGGCCTGATGGATCTGTTTCACAGAAGATGAAAGGAAAATTGCTAATACCGGTGCTCCTTGCCGCCGCCGCGCTTTCCGCCTGGGCCGAAGGGCTCCGAAAAGACGGCGGGGAGGCCTTTCTGGAGCCCGTCCAGAAGCGGGATTCCATCCTCATCGCAGACCAGCTGCGATACGGCGTCATGCTCAAGGACGTCCAGGAAGGGACACCGCTCCAACTGCCGGAATTCAAGCTGGACGAAAACAGCCCCATCGTCATCCTGGGCAACTGGCAGCTTGACTCCACCCGCGTTTCCAAGCGGAAGGAAAAGCCCGCCCGGTACGACATCAAGGCTTCGCTTCCCATGACGGTTTTTCTGGGCGGCACCTATGAGCTTCCGCCCATTCCCATACTCCTGAACGCCGACACCCTCGTTTTCCATGCCGCCGAACCCCTCGTCGTGACGGAACTCCCCGTGGACATGGAAACCTTCCAGCCCCATGACATCAAGCCGCAGGTCAAGTTCCCCTACACCCTGAAGGAACTGTTCCCGTGGATTTACGGCATCGGCATGGGCCTGATGGTGATCGCCGCCCTGATCCTGTGGCTGGTGACCCGGCGGAAACAGGCCCAGGATGCCATCCTGAAGGAACCGGCTCACATCCGCGCCCTCCGGAAACTGGACAAGCTCCGCGGTGACAGATACTGGAAGCCCGACCAGCAGAAATTCTTCTACTCCGGCGTCACGGATGCCCTCCGGGAGTACATCGTTTCCCGCTACGGCGTGGGCGCCATGGAAATGACCACCGCCGAGATTTTCGACGGGCTCAAAGGCACCGACATGCCGGCGGAACTTTACGACGAAATGAAAGCCCTCTTTGAACGGGCCGATTTCGTAAAATTCGCGAAATACACCGCAACGGACGAGGAAAACGCCCAGGTGCTTCCCGGCGCCGTGCGTTTTGTGACGGCGACCTATGAGCAGGAGATTGCCAGCCAGACGGCCGGCGACGAAGGTAAAAAGGAGGAGTAGCCATGTTCTTTGAGTATCCCTATCTGCTGTGGCTGCTGGCCGTTCCGGTGCTTCTCGTGCTCCGCTACCTGTGGATTGAGCTGAAAGACCGACGGCCGCACCTCAGGGTGTCCAAACTGGACGCCTGGACCGCCGGAGGCCGCTCCGTTCTGGAGTGGGTCCGCCATATCCCCTTCCTCCTCAGAACTGCCGCCCTGGCGCTCCTTGTCATCGCCATCGCCCGGCCCCGGTCGTCGTCCCAGGTGGAGAAAGTGGACACGGAAGGCATCGACATTGTCTTTGCAATGGACGTGAGTACCTCCATGCTGGCCCGGGACTTCACCCCGGACCGCCTGAGCGCAGCCAAGGACATCGCCATCGAATTCATCGCCTCCCGGCCTTCGGACCGGATGGGCATCGTGGTCTTCGCCGGTGAAAGCTACACCCAGTGTCCCCTCACCACCGACCGGGCCACCCTCATCAACCTCATGAAAGACGTGCAGACCGACCTCATCGAGGACGGCACCGCCATCGGCAACGGTCTGGCGACAGCCGTGGCGCGGATGAAAGACTCCGACGCCAAGAGCCGGGTCGTGATCCTGCTGACGGACGGCGTGAACAACATGGGCGAGATTGACCCTTCCATGGCGACGGAAATCGCAAAGACCTACGGAATCAGGGTCTACACCATCGGCGTCGGGGCCAACGGAACCGCGCCCTACCCCGTGCAGACCCCTTGGGGCATCGAACTCCAGAACATTCCCGTGGAGATTGACGAGCCCCTGCTGAAAAGCATCTCGGAGGGCACCGGCGGCCGATATTTCCGCGCCACCGACAACACCAAGCTGGCCGAAATCTATGCTGAGATCGGCCGCATGGAGAAGACCCGCACCACGGTGGATTCGTTCCCCGTTTACAAGGATTTGTTTAAGAACTACGCACTGGCGGCCCTGATCTGCCTCCTTCTGGAGATCCTGCTCCGTGCACTGATGAGGAGGATGCCGTAATGTTACTGTTTGCCGACTACAGATATCTGTACCTGCTTCTGCTGTGCCCGGTGTTCCTTCTGGGATACGGCCTGCTGAGGCATCTGCGCTCCCGCAGGGTGAAAGCCTTCGGCGATGAAGAGCTGGTGAAAGCCCTGATGCCTTCCTGGTCCCGCTCCAAGGGCTGGGTCCGGATGGTGCTGTTCACCCTGGCCTTCGCGCTGTTCGCCATCGGCCTGGCCCGGCCGCGGACCGGGGCCAAACTGGCCGAAAGGACCACCCGGGGGGCGGAAATCATCGTCGCCCTGGACGTTTCCAACTCCATGCTCGCGGAGGATTACTCCCCCAACCGGCTGGAGCGTGCCAAGCTGTCCATCTCCCGCCTGACAGACAGGCTGCAGGACGACCGGATCGGCCTGGTGATCTTTGCCGGAACCTCTTTCGTACAGCTGCCCGTCACCACGGACTATGTGAGCGCCAAGATGTTCCTCGGCAGCATCGACACCGGATCCATCCCCGTACAGGGAACTGCCATAGGAGACGCTATCCGCCTGAGCATCAAGAGTTTCAGCGCACAGAGCGAAAAGAGCCGCGTGATCGTGGTCATCTCGGACGGCGAGAACCATGAAGACGATGCCGTCGCCGCCGCCCGCCAGGCTGCGGAACTGGGCATCAAGGTCTACACCATCGGCGTCGGGTCGGCCGAAGGGCAGCCCATTCCCATGGACGGCGGGCTCCTGAAAGACAAAGACGGCAACATCGTCGTGACCCGCCTGGACGAAGAGACCCTCCGCCAGGTGGCCAAGGCCGGCGGCGGAGCCTATATCCATGCCGGCGGCGAGGAGTTCGGCCTCAACCCCATCATCCAGGACATCCGGCGGATGGAGGACGAGGAATTCGGCAGCGTCGTGTTCGAGGAATACGACGAGCAGTACATGTACTTCCTGGGCGCCGCCCTCCTGCTGCTGGTGATTGAAATGCTGATCGGCGAGCGCAAACCCCGCCGCAAACTGTTCGACGTATGAGAAAGTTACTGACAGTGCTGCTGCTCGCACTCGTGAGCTTGAGCGCCTGGGGCCAGAAAGCCGACCTCAGAAGAGGCAACCGCGCGTTCCGCAAAGGCCAGTACGACCAGGCCGATATCCACTACCGCAAAGGCCTGATGAAGGACACCACCTCCGTGGCGGCCCACTACAACCTGGCCAACAACCTGTACCGCCAGGAGCAGTACGACCAGGCCGCCCAGCAGCTGGACGCCGTCAAAGAGACCGCCCCCGCCGCCGCATTTTCGGCCGACTATTACTTCAACCGGGGCGATGTGGCCATCGCGTCCGAAGACTGGCAGACGGCCGTGGACGCCTTCATGCAATGCCTCCTGCGCACCCCGGACGACCTCCAGGCCAAGGAAAATTTCATTTATTCCCGGAACAAACTGATCCAGCAGCAGCAACACCAGCAGCAAGGCGGTCAGGACCAGCAGAATCAAGACCAGAACCAGGATCAGGACCAACAGAACCAGGATCAGAACAAAGACCAGAATCAGGATCAGCAGAATCAGAACCAGCAGGGCCAGAATCAGGACCAGAATCAGGACCAGGACCAGCAGCAACAGCAGCAGCCGGTGGAACTGAATCCCCAGCAGGCCCAGCAGTTGCTCCAGGCCATTCAGGAAAAAGAAAAGCAGACCCAGGAGAAGGTGGACGAGAAGAAAGCCGCCGCCCTGCGTTCTCGCCAGAAGGAAAAGAATTGGTAGTGTATGAAAAGATTAGTTTCCAGCCTCATGCTCTCCTTGGCGGCGCTGTCCGTATGGGCACAGAACGCCATCCGTGTCGAGGTGCACAACATAGTGGAAGTGGGCGAACGCTTCAATCTGGCGTTCGTCGTGGAAGGGGAACATGCCCCGTCGGATTTCAGCTGGGAAGCCGGTGACGATTTCACCGTCGTCTGGGGCCCTCAGAAAGGCACCTCCAGCAGCATCCAGATCATCAACGGCAAAACCACCCGTTCCTCCCAGACTTCCTTTACCTATATCCTGCAGGCTTCCAAGGCCGGCACGTTCACCATTCCTTCGGCATCAGCCAAAGTAAAAGGGGCCGAAATCCATTCCCGCCCCGTCCAGATCCAGGTCGTGAGCGGCGGGAACGCCTCCGCCGGCGGCCAGTCGCAGCAGGGCCAGGGCGGCAGTACGCCTTCCGGAGAAAGCGCATCGGCCCGGACGGCGGACGGGACTTCGGACATCTTCATGCGGCTGAGCCTGAGCCGCGGTTCCGTGGTGGTGGGAGAGCCCGTCACGGCCACCCTCAAGATTTACCACAGGGCCAACCTGGTCGGGTTTGAGAATGCCCGGTTCCCTTCGTTCAAAGGCTTCTGGAGCCAGGAGACGGAGGCCCCTTCCAACATCGAGTTCCAGCGCGAGCAGGTGGACGGCACCATGTACAACAGCGCGGTGCTGCGCCGCTGGGTCCTGATTCCCCAGAAGAGCGGCGACCAGGCCATCGAACCGGCCGAGGTCGTGTGCCTGGTGAACGTCCAGCGCCGTCGCAGCAGCAGCGGATCCATCTTTGACGACTTCTTCGGCAACGACTACGCCACCGTCCGGCAGCGGGTGTCCACGAAAGGCGCCACGCTGCATGTGTCGGCCCTGCCCGGCGGAGCGCCGGAGAGTTTCGGGGGCGGCGTGGGCGAATTCAAAGTCTCCGCACGCCTGAGCAAGGATTCCCTGAAGACGCACGACGCGGCGTCGCTCCTGGTGACCGTTTCCGGAAAGGGCAACATCGCCCTGGCGGAGGCGCCCAAAGTGAGTTTCCCGCCGGACTTCGAGGTCTACGACGTCAAGACCACCGTCAATACCGACAAGAGCGGCACCTCGGGGTCCAAAACCTTTGAATATCCCTTCATTCCGCGCAGTCCGGGCGAGTTTTCCATCGGCCCGGTACGCTACGGCTACTACGACGTGAAGGCCCGGAAATACGAGGTGGCCGCGTCCTCCGTCCTGGCGCTGAAAGTGGCCCGGTCGGCCGCATCCACCGCCGCGGCTCCCGAAAGCGGCTCCACGCTCACCGTCGACCGCAAGGGCGTCAAGAACCTGGGCGAGGACATCCGCTTCATCCGCACCAAGACCGGCCTCGTGGCCGACAAAGGCTTCCTGGTGTACTCCAAACTCTGGTGGGGCGCCCTCCTTGTCCTCCTCCTCGGAGGGACGGGCATCTGGCTGGGCATGCGCAAAGCCGCCCGGCTGAGGGCCGACGTCGCCGGAACCCGGAACCGCAAGGCCACCCGCCAGGCGCTGAAACGGCTCTCGCAGGCCCGCGAATTCCTGCAGAAGAACCTGTACACCGCTTTCTACGAGGAGCTGCACCGCTCCCTGCTGGGCTTCATCGGCGACAAACTGGGTCTGGACATGGCCGAACAGAGCAAAGAGAACATTGCCGATGCGCTCGTCTCCCGCGGCACCTCCCAGGCCGTCGCCGACGATTTCGTCGGGCTCCTGGCCGCCTGTGAAGAGGCGCGCTACTCCCCCGACGCCGGCCACCAGGCCATGAACACCCACTACGAGAAAGCCATCGCGCTGATTACCGCCATTGACTCCAGCATGAAAAAGACGCCCGTTTCCAAGGCCGCCCTGGCCCTGACCCTGCTCCTGATGCTGCCCTTCTCCCTCCAGGCAGCCCCTTCCTACCCGGATTCTCTCTGGCTTTCCGGCGTCCATGCCTACACTGAAGGAGACTACGCCAAGGCCCTGAAGGACTGGGAGGACGTCCGCGCCACCGGTCTCATGTCCAAGGAGTTATACTACAACCTGGGCAACGCCTATTTCAAGAGCGGAGAAATCGCGCCCGCCATCCTCTGGTATGAAAGGGCCCTCCGGCTGGACCCCTCTGACGCCGACATCCGCTACAACCTCGAATATGCCCGTGCCCTCACCCAGGACCGGATTGACGAAGTGCCGGAAATCTTCTTCGAGCAGTGGGGCCATGCCCTCTGCTACCTGCTGCCCTCCAATACCTGGGCTGTGATTTCCATCCTGTTTTTCGCCCTCACCGTCGCCCTGGTGCTGCTGTTCCTTCTCGGCAGTTCCTCCGCGCTGCGCAGATGGGGCTTCTTCGGCGCCATCGCCGCCTTCCTCATCGCCTTCCTGGGCTGGGACTTCGCCCGGTGGCAGCGTTCCGAGGCCCTCCGGCAGGACCAGGCCATCGTGATGCGCCCCGTCTCTTCGGTGAAGAGCTCCCCGTCGGAAGGCAGCGCCAAAGACCTTTTCATCCTGCACGAAGGCACCCGCGTCAAGGTCCTTGACAACGTATCCGGCTTCTCGCAGATCGAGATTGCCGACGGCCGCCAGGGATGGATACCGGGGAAGGATCTTGAAATTATTTAAATCTATGATTTAGAGCCGTGAAATTCACGGCTTTTTTTGTATCTTTGCAGTTTGAAGCGAAAAATATAAAAACGACGATATATGTTATTCCCTCTACTTCAGACAGACACGGCGGCTGCCGTCCTTGACAGCCTCACCCAGCCCGCAGAAACGGTGGCTCCCGTGCAGCCCACCCAGATGTCCGAGAGCCTCTGGTCCATGTTCAACATGGGCGGTCCCCTGATGTGGGTCCTGCTGGCCCTCAGCATCCTCGCGATTTACCTGATCGGCCGCAAATGGTGGATGATCAAAAACGCCTCCAAGATCGACCCTCACTTCATGCAGGACATCCGCGACTACATGAATGACGGCAAGGTCAAGAGCGCCGTCACCCTCTGCCGCAAATACGACAACCCCGTCGCCCGCATGATCGAGACCGGCATCCACCGCATGGGCCGCCCCATGGCCGACATCCAGAGCGCCATCGAGAACATCGGCAACGTGGAAGTCGCCCGCCTGGAGAAAGGGCTTCCGCTGCTGGCCACCATCGCCGGCGGTGCGCCCATGATCGGTTTCCTGGGTACGGTGATGGGTATGGTGCAGGCTTTCTTCAACATGTCCAAAGCCGGCAACAACATTGATATCACCCTCCTCAGCGACGGTATCTACACCGCCATGCTCACCACCGTGGGCGGCCTCATCGTAGGTATCATCGCCTACTTCGGCTACAACTGGCTCACCTCCAAAGTGAGCGACCTGGTGTACAAGATGGAAAGCTCCACCTTGGAATTCATCGACATCGTCCTCCACGAACCCGGCGAAGAATAGCATTATGGCACTGAAGAGAAACACCAAGGTGGACGCGCAGTTCTCGGTATCCTCGATGACGGATATCGTGTTCCTCCTGCTGATCTTCTTCCTGGTGACCTCCACGCTCATCAACCCCAACGCCCTGAAGCTCCTCCTCCCCAAATCCACGGGACAGGTAAACGCCAAGGCCACGGTGAGCGTGAGCATCAAAGACTGGGGCGACGAGACCTACACCTACCACATCAACGGAGACCAGGACCCGCTCCCCTACGATGAGGTGGAAGCCCAGCTCATCGGCCTCCTTTCGCAGGAAGAAGACCCCACTTTCTCCATTTTCTCCGACCAGAGCGTCCCGGTGGGAGAAGTGGTACAGATTATGAATATCGCCAAGCGGAATCACTACAAAGTCATTCTGGCCACCCAGCCCGAGTAAAGCATGCAACCCTACCAGCGAACCAGAGAGCAACGAGAGAAAAACGCCAACGTGACCGGCATCGTGGTCACGCTGGTTTTCCATGCCCTGGCCCTGGTGCTGCTCCTTACCTCCGGGCTCAAATACCTGGACCCGCCGCCCCCGGAGCGCACCTCCCTTCTGATAGAATTTGAAGAAGAGACGGAACTTCAAAGGCCCGTCATCACCCGTGTGGGCCGCCAGCCCCAGGCAGAGGAAGTGGACCTTACCAAGCCCGTGGAACTGGTCCAGAAGGCCGAATCGCCCCATGTGAACGACCGGTCCAACACCACGCCCGCCACCCGGCCGGACAGCCACGGCGACGTGGAAGTCCCCACCCCGAAGGTGGAAGAGCCCAAGCTGGACCCCCGCGCCTCTTTCCCCGGCATGTCCCCGAAAGACAATGCCGCCACGGCGCCCCACAGCGCCTCCGAGGCATCTGAAGGCTTCAAGGCCGGACAGCCGGACGGCAACACCCGGGAAGGCAAGGCGGAAGGCAGCGCCAACGCCCACGTGAAAGGCCGCAATGTCGTGGGGTCACTGCCCAAGCCCAGCTATGGGACCCAGGAACAAGGCATCGTCGTCGTGCAGGTGAAAGTGGACCAGTACGGCAATGTCACCGAAGCCATCGCCGGCGCGGAAGGCACCACCGTCACCGACAAAACCCTCTGGAATGCAGCCCGTTCCGCTGCCCTGAAAGCCCATTTCAACATGGACGCCAGCGCACCCGCCGTCCAGACCGGAACCATAACGTATATCTTCAAACTCAAATAACGACGTGAGTCGCATCATTAATTTTTAACAGCCCGTGAGGGTCATCATTTATGGAAGAAAACAAAAAAGGTACGAGAAAACACATCGTACGGAAAGCCTATGAAGGCCACGCAGAAAAAGTAGATTACAGCACCAGCCGCAGTTTCGACTCCGAAGACCGGCCGGCCCGGCATTACCAGCCCCGCACTTATGGAGACAAACCCCGCGCATTCGGGGACAAGCCCCGCACCTATGGGGACAAACCGCGCACCTACGGCGACAAGCCCCGTACCTACGGGGACAAACCCGCCGGATTCGCTGACAAAAAAGCCCGCACCTATGGGGACAAGCCCCGTACTTTCGGCGACCGTCCCCGCAAAAGCGGCTACGGGAAACCGTCCTTCGGCGGTTCCGCAAAGCCCTACGCCAAGCGCAGCAAGGCCGAAGAGGGCATGAGCGCCATGCTCAGCCGCAAGCCCCAGGTGAACGGCCGCTACAGCGACGACGACACCGCCCCCACCGAAATCCAGGAAGTGGTGCGCCTGAATAAATTCATCGCCAACTCCGGCGTCTGCTCCCGCAGAGAGGCCGATACCCTCATCCAGAGCGGCGTCGTGACCGTCAACGGCGAAGTGGTCACCGAACTGGGTACCAAAGTGAACATCCTCACCGACGACGTCCGCTTCAACGGACAGCGCCTCAAAGGGGAAGAGAAAGTATACATCGTGATGAACAAGCCCAAAGGCTATGTCACCACCGCCAGCGACCCCCATGCCGAAAAGACCGTCATGGACCTCCTGAAGGGCTGCCCTACCCGCGTGTTCCCCGTCGGCCGGCTGGACAAGAACACCACCGGCGTCCTGATGTTCACCAACGACGGCGAAATGGCCGAACACCTCACCCATCCTTCCTATAACAAGAAGAAGATTTACCAGGTGGTGCTGGACGCCCCCCTCACCGAGGAGGACCAGCAGAAGATTCTCTCCGGCATCGAACTGTCCGACGGCATCGTGTCGGCCGATGAACTCGAATTCATCGACGCGCACGACCACCGCCAGCTGGGCATCGAAATCCACTCCGGCAAGAACCGCATCGTCCGCCGCATCTTCGAATCCCTGGGCTATGAGGTCCGCGCCCTGGACCGCGTCTACTTCGCCGGCCTCACCAAGAAAGGCCTCAAGAAGAGCGACTGGCGCTACCTGACGGAAGGGGAAGTGAACATCCTCAAGATGGGAGCATACGTATAATGGCACACAGAGCAGGATTCGTCAACATCATCGGCAACCCCAATGTGGGGAAGAGCACCCTCATGAACGCCCTCGTGGGGGAAAAGCTCTCCATTGTCACCGCCAAGGCGCAGACCACCCGGCACCGCATCATGGGCATCGTCAGCGGGGAGGACTACCAGATCGTCTACTCTGACACCCCCGGCATCCTGAAGCCCAATTACCGGCTCCAGGAAAACATGCTCAGCTTCGTGGACACCGCCATCGGCGACGCGGACATCATCCTCTACGTCACCGACACCGTCGAAAAGGCCGACAAGAACGAGGCCTACATCCTCAAGCTCCAGCAGGTTTCCTGCCCCGTGGTGGTGGTCCTCAACAAGATTGACATCTCCACGCAGGAAAAGGTGCTGGAACTGATGGCCTGGTGGAAGGACAAACTCCCCAAGGCGGAGATTATCCCGGCATCGGCCCAGGAGAAATTCAATCTGGAGAGCATCCTGGAGGCGGTTTCATCCCGTCTTCCGGAGGCGCCGGCCTGGTTCGACAAGGACCAGTTCACCGACCGGAACCTGCGTTTCTTCGCCTCGGAGATTCTCCGGGAGAAGATTTTCCTCAACTACACCGAGGAAATCCCCTACTCCTGCGAGGTGGAGATCGAAGCCTTCCATGAAGGCGAGGACCGCTACGAGATTTCCGCCGTCATTTACGTGATGCGGGAATCCCAGAAAGGAATCATTATCGGCAAGGGCGGTGCCATGCTCAAGAAAGTGGGCACCCAGGCCCGCCTGGACATGGAGGACTTCTTCCAGAAGAAGGTCTTCCTGTCCACCTTTGTGAAAGTCGACCCCGACTGGCGCGAAAACCGCAAGGAACTCCGCCGATTCGGATATGAATTTTAACAGCAAGCATCTTTATGGCAGAAGATTGGGACGATATTAAAAACGCTCCGGAAGAAGAAGACGAAGAACTGGGAGAAGACGCCGCCGCGTCGGGAAAGTTCGAAAAGCTTCTGGGACAGGACAGCAAGAAGTACAAGCTGTCCGGCATGTTCAAGGACTGGTATCTGGACTACGCGTCCTACACCATCCTGGACCGGGCCGTGCCGCATATCGTGGACGGATTCAAGCCCGTTCAGCGCCGCGTGCTGCACACCATGGCCGAAATGGACGACGGCCGGTACACCAAGGTCGCGAACATCGTGGGCCAGGCCATGCAGTACCACCCGCACGGTGACGCGTCCATCCTGGGCGCCCTCGTGACCCTGGGTCAGAAAGGCCTTCTGATCGACTGCCAGGGAAACTGGGGCAACATCCTCACCGGCGACTCCAACGCCGCCCCCCGTTACATCGAGGCCCGGCTTTCGAAGTTTGCCAAGGAAGTGGTCTTTGACAAGAAGGTCACGCCCTGGATGACTTCCTACGACGGCCGCAACCAGGAGCCCACGGAACTGCCCGTCCGCTTCCCGCTGCTGCTGGCCCAGGGGACCGAAGGCATTGCCGCCGGTCTCAGCTCCAAGATCCTGCCGCACAATTTCAACGAGCTCATCGACGCCTCCATCGCCATCCTGAAGGGAGAGCCGTACGAGATTCTGCCGGACTTCCCTACCGGCGGCATCGCCGACTGCTCCAAATACAACCAGGGCAAACGGGGCGGCATGGTGAAGGTGCGCGCCCGCATCAACAAAGTGGACAAATCCACCATCACCATCACGGAAATCCCATACGGGAAAACCTCCCACGCCATCATTGACAGCATCCTCAAGGCCAAGGACAAGAAGAAGATCAACATCAAGAAGATCGAGGACATGACCACCGACAAGGTGGAGATCGTGATCCACCTCCCTTCCGATGTGTCCCCGGACAAGACCATCGACGCCCTGTACGCCTTCACCGAGTGCGAAACCAAGATTGCGCCCAACGCCTGCGTCATCCGCGAAAACAAGCCGGTGTTCGTCACCGTCAACGACATCCTGGAATATGACACCTACCATACCCGGGACATCCTGGAGGCCCAGCTCCGCTACAAACTGGGCGAACTGGAAGACGACTGGCACTACAGCTCACTGGAACGCATCTTCTTCGAGAACCGCATCTACAAAGTCCTGGAGCAGAACCAGCTGACCTGGGAACAGCAGCTGGACGACGTCATGTCCCAGATGAAGCTGTATCAGGACCTGCTGCACCGCGAGATTGTGATGGAAGACATCCTGAAACTGGTGGAGAAACCGGTGCGGAAAATCTCCAAGTTCGACACCAAGGCCCTGGACGAAAAGATCTATGCCATCGAGGACCAGATGAAAGATGTCCGGGACAAGCTCGCCCACATCACCGAGTTCACCATCGACTGGTTCAAAGGCCTGAAGAAGAAATACGGAAAAGACTGGCCCCGCCTGACGGAAATCTCGTCGCTGGAGAACATCACCGTCACCAAGGTGGTCGCGAGCAATGCCAAACTCTACGCCAACCTGGCCGAAGGTTTTGTGGGCATCGGCCTGAAACGGGACGACGGCGGCGAGTTCGTGGGCGAATGCTCCGACCTGAGCGAGATCATCGTCATCGGCAAAGACGGCAAATACCGCGTCACGAAGGTGTCTGACAAGGCTTTCTTCGGGAAGGACCTCCTGTACGCCGGCGTCTTCAACCGCGGCGACGAGCGCACCATCTACAACGTCATCTACCGCGACGGCAAAGGCCCTGCCCATTACGCCAAGCGTTTCAACATCACCTCCATCACCCGCGACAAGGAATACGACATCACCACCGGGGCCGACGGTTCCCGCATCCTCTGGTTCACCGTGAACCACAACGGTGAGGCCGAGACCGTCCGCATCGCCCTTCGGCCCAAGAAAGGGCTCAAGAAGACTTCCCTGGAATGGGACTTCTCCTCGCTCGCGATCAAGGGACGCAGCTCCCGGGGCAACCTCGTGACCAAGAATGCCATCGCCCGCATCCAGCTCAAATCCAAGGGCGTGACCACCCTGGAGGGCAAACCCATCTGGTACGACCCCGACATCCAGCGCCTCAACGAAGAAGGCCGCGGACAGCTTCTGGGAAAATTCACCGGAGAAGACCGCGTCCTCGCCATCTTTGCCGACGGTACCTTCTACACCACCTCCTACGACCTGGTGAACAAGTACCAGGGCGACGTCGTCCGCATCGAGAAACTCGATCCCTCGCGGGTATACACCGTCCTGTACTGGGACAACGCCGCCAAAGCGTACTATGTCAAGCGTTTCAGCTTCGTGGAAAGCAACAACACGCCCATGCTCTTCATCTCCGACGCCCGCGGTTCCCGCCTGGTGGACATTTCCTCCGACCTGCACCCCCAGATTGTGCTTACCTTCGGCGGAAAATACGAACACCGGGAGCCGGAAACCATTGACGCAGAGGAATTCATCGCCAAGAAAGGTCTCACCGCCAAGGGCAAGAAATGCTCCCCGATGGACCTCAGCAGCGTAGAATTCGGCGAGCCCCTCGTCAAGCCGGAAGACCTTGAGGAGCCCGAAGCCCCCACCGTCGTGGAAGGCCTGGAAGAGGACGACGCCATCGACGTAGACCTGGACCCGCAGGCCGACGAGAACCCCGTTCAGCCCATCGAGCAGACCGGCCAGGCGCATGAGCTCCTTTCCGGCACCGCCGAAGAGAATCCCGCTGACGGTGCCGTTGACCTGGGCGACTGGGAACCCACTTTATTTTAGCGCCATGAAAAGACTGCTCCTTCTTTGCGCCCTCCTTCCGTGCGGATTCACCGCCGGAGCGCAGTACCTCACGCTGACGGACATTCCCTACTCCAAGGCCGACGAGTATGCCGCCGAGCGCTGCAAACTGGACATATACTATCCCACTCCCGCTGCCGACTGCCCGGTCGTGGTCTGGTTTCACGGCGGCGGCCTCACCGGCGGCAGCAAGTTTATCCCCGAGGAGCTCAAAAACAGCGGGCTGGTGGTCATTGCCGTGAACTATCGGCTCATGCCGCGCGCCTCCATCGACGACTGCATTGACGATGCCGCAGCGGCCGTAGCCTGGGCTTTCAACAACGCCGCTGCCTACAACGGCTCCCCCGAAAAGATTTTCGTCACGGGCCATTCGGCCGGCGGCTATCTCACCGACATGGTCGGCCTGGACAAAAAATGGCTGGCGAAATACGGCATCGACGCCAACCGGATTGCCGCCCTGGTGCCTTACAGCGGGCAGGTCATCACCCATTTCGCTATCCGCGAAAGGAAAGGGATGTCTCCCAAACAGCCCCTCATCGACGAGTACGCTCCGCTCTTCCACATCCGGCCGGACGCCCCGCCCATCGTCATCATCAGCGCCGACCGCAACCAGGAACTCTATGGCCGATACGAGGAGACCGCCTACTTCTGGCGCATGCTCAAAGAAGTGGGACATCCGGACGTAAGCATCTATGAGTTGGACGGTTACGACCACGGCGACATGGCCACTCCGGCCCACGCCATCCTCAAAAAAACCATCCGCCGGATATGCTCATCGCACTGACCGGATTCATGTGCAGCGGCAAGACCACGGTAGGGGAAATCGTGGCCGACGCCCTCGGCTGCCCCTTCCTGGACCTGGACCGCATCATTGAGAAAAAAGCTGGCCGCAGCATCCGAGACATCTTCGCCGCCGGCGGCGAGGACGCCTTCCGCCGCCTGGAGAAAAAAGCCCTGGAGGACACCGTCCAAAAGTATAGGGAAACCACCGCCGTCCTCGCCCTGGGAGGCGGAACAGTAACCGTTCCCGGAGCCGTCAACCTGCTGCACGACAACACCTTGTGCATTTACCTGGAGGCCTCCAGGGAGACCCTTCAGACCCGGCTCAGCACCGCCGCTCAAGACCGCCCCCTCGCCAGCGAAGACTGGCCATCCCGCCTCCAGGCCCGCCGCCCCCTCTACGAGGCCTCGGCACAGGTCACCATCGGCACCGATGAGTGGACCCCCGAGGAAATCGCCGACGAAATCATCATCTCCTGCCTGTAGAGGACTACCGCACCTTCCCCTTCTGCTCGGCCTAAGTGCAAAAACGCCCCATTTTGCACTCGGAGACCTCTCCAAGACCCGCCTCAGGTGCAAAAACACCCCAAAATGCACTTGGGGTAGGAGCCGATGGCGCAGGTGAGGGCCATTTAGCGCAGGCTAGAGATTTGCCAACCGCCAGCCGTGGCACTTAAGTTATTATCAGTCAACGAGATACAGAAATCGCCTCCGGCTTTTTGCCTTAGGCGATTTCAGGAAATGGTTCAGCATCAGTCACTTAGGCGCCACAGGGAATGAGACACACGACAGGGCTTCCCGTAAGATGGCGCAGCCGGACCCTCTTGCTTTTTCGGCGGGGAATACGTATATTTGTATGATTATGGGCATCACGGAGAGACAATGGACCATCAAAACGCCGGCCAATGAAGAAAAAGCGGCGCAGCTGGCTGCAGAACTCGGTATCGACCGCGTTCTGGCCGACCTTTTGGTCCAGCGCGGCGTAGAGACCTTCGCCCAGGCCCGTACCTTCTTCCGTCCCCGCCTGGAAGACCTCCACGACCCCTTCCTCATGACGGACATGGACAAAGCCGTCGAGCGCATCCACCAGGCGGTCACAGAAAAACAGCAGATCCTGGTTTACGGAGACTATGACGTAGACGGAACCACCGCCGTGGCCCAGGTGTACTCTTTCCTCAAACAGTTTACACCCAACGTCCGCTTCTACATCCCGGACCGGTACGACGAAGGCTACGGCCTGTCATACAAAGCCCTGGACTGGGCCTCCGACAACGGCGTCAATCTTGTCATCACCCTGGACTGCGGCATCAAAGCCATCGACAAAGTGGAATACGCCCGCGGAAAAGGAATTGACGTCATCATCTGCGACCATCATCTCCCGGAAGAAGAACTTCCCAAGGCCGTCGCCGTCCTGGATCCCAAGCGCGAAGACTGCCACTACCCCTTCGACGACCTGTGCGGCTGCGGCGTCGGCTTCAAACTGGCCCAGGGTTATGTCCAGCAGTTCGGCCTGGACCCGGCCCTGCTGGAACCCCTGCTGGATTTGCAGGTGGTTTCCATCGCGTCGGACCTGGTTTCCATGACCGGAGAGAACCGCATCCTCGCACACTTCGGCCTCAAACGGCTCAACGAGAATCCCAGGAAGGGACTCCTCGCCATGATCAACCTTGCCAAGCTGGAGCCCGGACACATCGGCATTGACGACATTGTCTTCAAAATCGGCCCCCGCATCAATGCGGCAGGACGCATGGAAAGCGGTCGGCTGGCCGTAGAACTGCTCACCGCCACTGACGACCGCACCGCCTTCCGGATCGGCGAGCAGATCAACGACAACAACAACGAACGCAAATCCATCGACCGGGAAATCACCCAGGAGGCCTTGGAGATGGTGCGCACCGGCAAAGCCCTTGCCACGGAGAATGCCACCATCGTATACAATCCCACCTGGAACAAAGGCGTCGTGGGCATCGTCGCCTCCCGTCTGGTAGAAGCCTATTACAAGCCCACGGTGGTCCTCACCAAGAGCAACGGATTCGTGACCGGCAGCGCCCGCTCTGTCCAGGGATTCGACCTGTACGCTTCCATCGAAAGCTGCGCCGACCTCCTCGAAAACTTCGGCGGCCACATGTATGCCGCCGGCCTTACCATGAAAGAGGAAAACCTGGACGAATTCTGCCGACGGATGGACAGCTTTGTCAAAGGCAACATCACCCGTGAGGAGCGCACCCCCGTCGTGGAAATCGACGCCCGCCTGGACTTCTCGCAAATCACGCCCAAATTCACCCGCATCCTGAAACAGTTCCAGCCCTTCGGCCCCGGAAACGCCAATCCCGTCTTCCTCACCGAGGACGTCTACGACGCCGGCAACGGCCGCAAAGTGGGGGCCGGCGGTGTGCACCTGAAACTGGACCTGATGCAGGAAAGCCAGCCGTACCGCCAGATTGCCGCCATCGGCTTCAATATGGCCGACTATTACGACCACATCAAAGCCGGCAACCCCATCGACATCTGCTACTCCATTGTCGAGAACTTCTACCGCGGCTCCTCCACCGTCCAACTGCGCCTGAAAGACATCCGCGAGCGGGACGAACTCATCTAACCCCCTCTAACTATGAAACACATCCTTCCCGTCCTTCTGTCCCTGTCGGCATTGTTCGTTACAAACTGCTCCGGATGGACGGAGCAGGACCATGGCCAGTACCGCCTCGTGATACAGAAAAACGGGCCTGCGCTGGGATACAGCCCGGCTTCGGGCGTGAGAGTCCTGACCGTCAAAGGCAAAGCCTTCAAAGACCTGAACCGGAACGGCACGCTGGATCCGTATGAGGACTGGCGGCTAAGCCCCGAAGACCGCGCCGCCGACCTGACGGGCCGACTCTCCCGTGAAGAGCTGGCCGGACTCATGCTCGTGAGCAACCACCAGGCCATCCCGTCCGAAGGCAGGGGCATCATGACCCCGGAGTTGGAACTGACCGACGCCCAGAAAGAGCTGATGCGGAAACCTTCCTTCGTCCGGGCGCTCAGAAATTTCTTCCAGGCGGCATGGAACGGGGAGCCTTACCCTGCGAAAATTGACATGTCGGAACTGACCCCGGAAGAAAAACGCTATCTGTCCGACGAGAAAACCATCACCGCCTTCGTCGCCTACATGATGGAACGCACCGGTTCCGTCCAGAGCTACAACGGAACCACCTTCAAGGACAGCGGCTGCCAGAGCTGGGACCTCACGGACCAGCAGAAGATATTCCTCGGGGAAGACCACATCCGAGGCATCCTCATCACGTCGGTCGAGAGTCCGGAAGTGTCGGCCAGATGGAACAATACGGTGCAGGCTTTCGTAGAAGGGTCCGGTCACGGCATCCCCGTGAGCATCCATTCCGACCCGCGTCACGGCGCTCCGTCCGATGTCGAATACTACGCCGGTGCCGGCGGGGAGATTTCCCGCTGGCCGTCCTCCCTGGGACTTGCCGCCACCTTCGACCCCGACCTGGTGGAACGCCACGGCCAGGTGGCCGCCGCCGAATACCGGGCCCTGGGTATCACGACGGCCCTGAGCCCGCAGGTGGATATTGCCACGGAGCCCCGCTGGTGGCGCTTCGACGGCACATTCGGCGAGGATTCCAAACTGTCCACGGACATGGCCAGGGCTTACTGCGACGGCTTCCAGACCTCGCCGAAAGACAAACGCCTGTACGGAGCCTGGGGCTTCGGGAGCGTCAATGCCATGCTCAAGCACTGGTACGGCTACGGCGCGCAGGAAGGCGGCCGGGACAGCCATTTTGCCAACGGCAAATACGCCGTATTCCCCGGAAACAACCTGGATGAACACGCCAAAGCATTCGTCGACGGAGGCCTGCACCTGAAAGGCGGCACCGGCAGCGCATCGGCCGTCATGCCCACCTATTCCATCCTTTGGAAACAGGATCCGTCCGGAGAAGAGGTGGGAGGCGGTTTCTCCGCCTGGCTCATTGACGGAAAGCTGCGGAAAGAGGCCGGTTTTGACGGCGTCGTCTGCACGGACTGGGGCATTACCCTGGACAACACCGGGGTCGACTATACCGGCGGCGGCGAGCCTTGGGGCGTCGAGCACCTGAGCATTGCCGAGCGCCACTACAAAGTCTTCCAGGCCGGCTGCGACCAGATTGGCGGCACCAACAACGCCGGCCCGGTCCTGGAAGCCTTCGATATGTGGGAGAAAGAAAATGGGAAAGAGAGCGCCCGGAAGCGGTTCGAAAAGTCGGCCGAAAGAATCCTACTGAACATGTTCCGGGTCGGACTCTTCGAGAACCCGTACACGGATCCCGAAGAAGCGGCAGCCACCGTCGGCCGGCCGGACTTTATGAAAGAAGGCTACGAGGCGCAGCTCCGCTCCATGGTGCTTCTGAAGAATTCGGCCCTGCCGCAGACGGGGCGCAGGAAAGTCTACCTTCCCAAACGCCACTTCCCCGCCATTCCCGGACTCTGGGGCGGCATGTCCGAGGACCATTGGGACTATCCCCTGAACCCGCAGCTGGTACAGAAATACTACGACATCACAGACTCCCCTGAAGAGGCCGATTTCGCCCTCGTGGGCATCTGGGGCCCCGCCATCAGCGTAGGCTGGGATGCGTCCGACGTCGCAAAGGGCGGGAACGGCTACATCCCCGTCAGCCTCCAGTACGAGCCGTACACCGCCACCCTGGCACGGGCCGAAAGCCTGGCGGGCGGCCACCACACCGAGTCCTTCACCAACCGTTCCTACAAAGGAAAGCGGGTGACCACACGCAACTACGACGACATGGTGCTGGTAAGAGAGACCAAGAAACGCATGGGAGAAAAGCCCGTCGTGGTAATCTGGCAGCTGGACAAACCCGCCGTCCCGGCAGAGATCGAGCCCTGGGCCGACGCCATCCTCGTCTGCTTCGGCGTCCAGCATCAGGCCGTCCTGGACATTGTCAGCGGGAAGAGCGAGCCTTCCGGCCTTCTGCCCATGCAGCTGCCCGCCAACATGGAAACCGTGGAGACGCAGCAGGAAGATGTATCCCGCGACATGGAGTGCTACGAAGACACCCAGGGCCACGTCTATGTCTTTGCCTACGGCATGAACTGGAGCGGCGTCATCAGCGACAGCCGCGTCAGGCAATACGGGAACTAGCCCGGACGGTCACAATACGTAACCGACTTCTTTGAAACGGTAATAACGGTCGGGCTTTCCGGGAGCGTCCTGGTCCTGGATGCAGAGGCGTCCGTCAGCCCCGACACCCCGGATGACGCCCCAGTATTCCCGGTCTTCGACCAGGTCGTGGAAGCGCGAGACCGCCCCTTTGCGGAAAAGCCGGTCCGAGTAATCCTGAAAAAGCGTACGGCGGCCCTCTTCGCTGAAAATCCGGGGAAACGCTTCCTCGAAAAGGGCGCAGACCTTCTCCAGGCATGCGTCCAGGTCATAATCCCGCCCCGTGCAGCAAGACAGCGATGTGGCATTGGCCAGCTGCGGAAACTCCCGCTGGTTCACGTTGATGCCCACGCCGATCACCGCCGCATCCAGCATTTCCCCTTTCAGGGTATTCTCTATAAGGATGCCGCATATCTTTTTCCCGCGGACGTAGACGTCGTTGGGCCATTTGACGGTGCAGTCGGCGTTGAGAGAGCGGAGAAAACGGGCGACGACGTCCGAAATCAGGTAATTCAGCCACATGGCGTCCCGGGCCGAAAGCTGCGGTACGCCGCCTGTCCCGAACTTGACCACGATGCTGAACGTCAGGTTCCTGCCGGATTCGGCAAACCAGGAATTCCCCCGCTGGCCCCGGCCGGAAGTCTGTTCCCGGGCGCTGAGCACCGTTCCCCCCGGAAGGTCCGCCAGACGGCGGAAAGCCTCCGAATTCGTGGAATCGATGCTGTCCAGCCAGATGATGTTCATATTCCGTGTACGGGAATGCCGTCCTGGGCGTCCCAGTCCGGGTCGGGTTCGTTGAAAGGCTGCAGGAAGGGGTTGTACATACCCTCGCGCGCGATGGAAGTGGGCTGGCCGTGACCGGGAATGACATCCGTCCCGCCGGGCAGCGTCAGCAGCTTTTCGCGGATGGACGACATCAGCTGGTCATAGTCCCCGCCTACCAGGTCCGTCCGGCCGATGCTGCCCGCGAAAAGCGTATCTCCCGACAGCAGGAGGTTATTGCCGGCCGAATAGAAGCACACGCTGCCCGGGGTGTGTCCGGGGGTATGGATCACTTTCCAGTCCGTCCCGCCGAGGGTGAGGACCTGCCCGTCGGCAATGTCCACCGTGGAGAAACTGTGCCTGAGCATCTTGAAACTCTGCATGCCCTTGAACACCGATCCGCCGTCCAGGAGGATGCCCTTGTCGGCCGGATGCATGTACACCGGGACCGAGGGGAAACGCTCCAGCAGCTTTTCTACGCCCCAGACATGGTCGAAGTGGCCGTGGGTGAGGAGGATCGCCTCGATGGAGAATCCTTTCCCGGAGAGGAAATCCAGGACGGAGGCCGACTCGTCGTCGGAGGACATGCCGGGGTCAGCGAGGATGCACGCGCGTGCACCGTCTTCCCAAAGCACTGTACAGTTTGTTCCAAGCGGGTTGAACGGAAATATTCGGGTATGAAGCATAAGGCGTCACTAAAATACATTGCAAATTTACGAAACTTTTAATTAACTTTGTAGAATATAAGGACTGCCCCAGATGCATATCGGAATCGCCGGAAATATCGGAAGCGGAAAAACGACGCTCACTACCCTCTTGGCCCGCCACTACGGCTGGACGCCCAAGTTTGAATCCGTCACCTACAACCCCTATCTGGCCGACTATTACGCCGACATCAAACGCTGGTCCTTCGCCCTGGAAATGTACTTCCTGCAGCAGCGCCTGCACGACGTGCTGGAAATCTCCAAGTCCAAGGACGTAATCATCCAGGACCGCACCCTCTTCGAAGGCGTCCACATCTTCGTGGCCAACAATTACGCCCAGGGCAACCTCTCCGAGCGGGACTACAACACCTACATGGACACCTACAACGTGATGATGGAAGTGGTGAAGGAACCGGACCTGATGATCTACCTCAAAAGCAGCATCGAACACCTGGTCTCCCAGATCCAGAAGCGCGGCCGGGATTACGAACAGTCCATCTCCATCGAATACCTCTCCGGCCTGAACGAGCGCTACGAACAGTGGATCTCCACCTACAAAGGCCGCCTGATTGTCGTGGACACCGACAACCTGGATTTCCTGAACCGCCCGGAAGACTTCGCCCTCATCACGGACCGCATCGACGCAGAACTCTACGGACTATTTTAGCGAATTATCAAATCTTTAACTTATGCATATCGCAATCGCCGGTAATATCGGAAGTGGCAAGACCACGCTCACCAAAATGCTCGCAGCCCACTATGGCTGGACTCCCAAGTTCGAGTCGGTCGACTTCAACCCTTATCTGGCCGACTTCTACGAAGACATGGAACGCTGGTCCTTCAACCTTCAGATCTACTTCCTGAACAAACGTTTCCAGGACGTCGTGGAGATATCCAAGCACAAAGAGGTCATCATCCAGGACCGCACCATCTACGAAGATGCCCGCATCTTCGCCCCCAACCTGCACGCCATGGGCCTGATGTCCACCCGCGACTTCGAAAACTACAGCGACCTGTTCGACCTCATGATGTCCCTGGTGAACCCGCCGGACCTGCTGATCTACCTCCGGAGCAGCATCCCCAACCTCATCGCCCAGATCCAGAAACGCGGCCGTGAGTACGAACGCTCCATCCGCATCGACTACATCACCGGTCTGAACCAGCGCTACGAAGACTGGATCAAGGACTACAAGGCCCGCCTGCTGGTCATTGACGTAGACAATATCAAATTTGAAAACCGCCCGGAAGATTTCCAGACCATCACCGACAAGATCGACGCTGAACTCTACGGCCTGTTCCCTTCCGAACAATAAAAACCCAAACCTATGGCAGAAAGATTAACCATCATTGACTTCGTAGAGAAGTATTCCCACAAATACGAAAACCATCCCTACCTCCGCGAGAAGGTAGGCGGCGAGTGGAAAGTGCTCACCCAGGGCCAGACCCGGGAAGAGGCTTACCGCATCGGCGCGGGCCTGATGTCCCTCGGCCTGAAGAAAGGAGACAAGATCGCCCTCCTGTCGGAAAGCCGCGCCATGTGGATCCTGGCCGAACTGGGCGCCATGTATGCCGGCGCAACCGACGTTCCCCTGTCTGTGAACCTGGGTGAAGGGAAAGACCTTATCTTCCGCATCAACCACTCCGAGTCCAAGTGGATCCTGGTCTCCGGCAACCACCTCCCGAAGATCCGCGCCATCCTCGGGGAATGCCCCGCCGTGGAAAAAGTCATCGTCTTTGACGACACCGCCTTCGACTATGACTCCCTCGAGCCCAAGGAAATCCGCATGAGCGAAATCCAGAAAATGGGCGACGAATTCCTCAAAGCCCACAAGGCCGACTTCGAGGCCCGTTACAAATCCATCGGCCCGGACGACTATGCCAACATCTCTTACACTTCCGGCACCACGGCCGACCCGAAAGGCATCCTCCTGACCCACCGCAACTACACCGCCAACGTGGAGCAGGGCAATTCGGTCATCTCCATCGAGGAAGGCAACGTCATGCTCATCATCCTGCCGCTGGACCACTGCTTCGCGCACGTCGCCGGCATGTACACGATGATGATCTACGGCGGTTCCATCGGCTTTGTGCCCATCGGCAAGAATGCCCTGGCCACGCTGCGCAACGTTCCTACCGCCATCGCGGAGGTGCGCCCGCACGTAATGCTGTCCGTTCCGGCCCTCGCCCGCAACTTCAAGAAGAACATCGAGGCCGGCATCAAGAAGAAAGGCCCTGCCGTGGAGAAACTCTTCAACTTCGCCGTCCGCAACGCCATCAAATACAACAAGGAATACTACAACCGCGGCACCGGCGGCACCTTCTGGCGCAAACCCCTTGTCGACCTCTTCGACAAGATTCTGTTCAAGCAGGTGCGGGAAAGCTTCGGCGGCCGCATGAAGTTCTTCGTGGGCGGCGGCGCCCTCCTGGACATCGAGCTCCAGCGCTTCTTCTGCGCCGTGGGCATGCCCATGTTCCAGGGTTACGGCCTTACGGAAGCCACTCCTATCATCTGCGCCAACTCCACCGGTCACGCCCGCTTCGGCTCCTCCGGCCGCATTGTCCGTCCCATGGACTGCGTCATTCTGGATGCGGAAGGAAAGGAAGTTCCGCACGGAACCAAGGGTGAGATTGTCATCCGCGGCGAAAACGTCATGGCCGGCTACTGGAAGAACCCCAAGGCTACGGCCGACACGATCATTGACGGCTGGCTCCACACCGGCGACATGGGCTACATCTGCCCCGAAGACCCCGACTTCCTGTATGTCGTCGGCCGCTTCAAGAGCCTGCTGATCTCCTCCGACGGCGAAAAGTACTCCCCCGAAGGCTTCGAGGACAACATCACCGAAACCTCCAAGTGGGTGAACGCCTGCATCCTGCACAACAACCAGAAACCTTTCTGCGTGGCCCTCTTCGTGCCGGACAAGGCCGCCCTCGCGGAAGCCGCCCAGAAACACGGGCTGGATCCCAAGACCGACGAAGCCAAGCGCTACATGCTGGATCTGATCCAGGCCGACGTGGACGCCTACAAGAAAGGCGGCAAGTTCGAAGGCATGTTCCCGGAGCGCTGGCTACCCTCCGCCATCGGCATCTGCGACGAGGAATTCACCATCGCCAACAAGATGATGAACTCCACCATGAAGATTGTCCGCGGCAAAGTGGAGGAACATTACGCCGACCTGCTGGACTACCTGTACACCACGGAAGGCAAGGACATCCACAACGAGCGTAATCTCAAGGCCCTCTCCTAATGGATATCCGGCCTGCCAGGAAGGCAGACCTGCCTGCCATCCTTACCGTATTGGAAGCTGCCCGGGGCATCATGCGTGCCTCGGGCAATCCCAATCAATGGCCTGACGGCTATCCCACCACGGAGATGATCCTGGGGGACATCGGCCCGGGATATGGTCAGGTGCTGGTGGAAGAAGGAACCGTCGTGGGCTACTTTGCCTGCATTCCCGGCCCCGATCCCACCTATTCCTACATCGAAAACGGAGCATGGCTGGACGATACGCTTCCCTACTACGTGGTGCACCGCATCGCCAGCCTTCCGTCGGCCCATGGCGTCTTCCGCGCCCTGTTGTCCTACTGTGAAACCCTCACCCGCAACATCCGCATCGACACCCACGCCGACAATACCATCATGCAGGGGCTGCTGAAGCGCCACGGCTTCTCATACTGTGGAGTCATCTATCTCATGAACGGCTCCCCCCGGCTGGCTTATCAGCGGATTCAATAGGCTTTGCCACTCTCATCCAAATCCACAAAAATGTGGATGGGGTCTTTCACTGTTATCTTGAATTCTATCCGCTGTAACATGCGAACGGCTACTTTTTTCCCCTTCTTCGTAGCGGGATTCCAAATGGGACTATGTCTAATGAAATCTACAATTCTCAGGTCTGTTGGGTTGTCTATTCCCGTGAGGGGAATCACATGGGATATCGTTCCATTTGCTTCTACAATAAAGGAAATGATAACTATCCCCTCTATCAATCCCTCAGGATACTCAATCTGGTTTTTCAGCCATTCTGCAAAATCGACACTACAAAGCGGAGCCGTATCCAATTCATTCCAAGGAATAACCTCTCCATCCGGCTCTTTCATATAGGATAACTCCCGATAGGAAAAATCGTCCAATCCGGCATCTTCAGGAGCATTCTTCTCAATCACAATCAACGGGAGGAGTCCGACTCCCCCTTGTCTATCTGCTCGTAAAGCAGTGCAAAAAACACTGGCTAGAAGCAGAACGGAAAGATAACGGATTCCATCTTTTGCCATTTTACCAAATGTTATGCTCGGGGAAGCCGGGAGGATAGGGGGAATCCCCTTTAGTGGAGACCGAGATAGCCCGGATGATTCCGTCTGTTACAGCAAAATACAATGTAACAAACTCTTCCTTAAATGCAACATAATTCATCTCGTAAGAATACTCTTCATAAGGCAGAGTTGAAACCTGCAGGGCATTTGAAGAAAGATTTCTGCCATAAGCAGTATGGGCGAAATCAATACTACTTAGACGTGCAAAAGAATCACCCACTTTTATTCCTCCATTTATATAGTCAGATAGAATACAGATATCGGGGCTGCACGTTGAAAAATCATACAGCGACCAAATAGTATCATTGCTGTCATTCGGGTCTGTCAACTCCTCAAAATAAAAGTGCGTATTTTCATAAAACAGCACGTAGGCTGAATAGGAGTTCAGTGAACCATCGTCAACGAGAGGAGCCCCATATAAAGCTTTTATCTGCAGAGGAGTCTTTCCTTCCAACATTCTAAAATCCACCTGGGCAAAAACATAGGAACACAGGAAAAAAGATAATAATGAAACTAGTATTCTTTTCATATACTTACTCTATTATTCATCTAAATCATCTTCCGGGTCTTCAACAACATCCGATTCCCCCGCATCCAGATTATCACAAATCATGCCGCTTATTAAACCTTCATTTTGGCCTAACGTTTCAAGGATAAAATGGCCATTTATATATTGGTCTGGATTTACCCACCTCCCATCCCTTTTTACCCCAGCTCCATAGCAAATTCAATATCCATTCTAATATTCTCGCGATACTGTTGGCAAGAAAAAAGAATTAATGAACGCTCTATTTTGGGAGGACATCCTAATCATTCGAGAAAGAAAACACCAGTGTTACTAAACTGAATCTGAAAGTTAAAGACCTCCCAAAAATACGATTATTATTTTTTATCTCCAAAAGTATAGCTTGTTTTCCGGAAGCGAAGCCGCCAAGGACTGTCCCCCGGCTGGCTTATCAGCGGGTGCTTTAGCGTTTGCCAACCCGACAACGCGTTTTAGCCTGTTTTTGCGCACCCTGCGTACCGCCGGGTACGCAAGATACACATTTTAGCCTTTAAATGTGCGGTTACCGTAATCTTTTGATCGCAATATTTGCTTGACAAGATATTCCGGCAGGTGAAGAACATGGGCAAGGACATCCGGAGAAAATTTGTATTTGTTCCATAACAAGCTGGTCAATCGGCCTTTTTTTTCATTAGGCAGCTGATGGACTTTTTGTCCGGGAAAAAGACTTTCACATAATTGAGAGACCATTTCCTTTATTTCATCTATAGTCCATTCCATTCCTTCCTCTAATTTTTCAGATAACTTGACAAAGGCTTCATAATCCTTTATCAAGCGGGTCTGGTACAGCTTGGGGGAATGAAACAACTTAATGAACATGCCCTCATCTACATAACTGGCGGGCAGAAGACCCAGTATAGGATGAAACTGCCAATTATCCGGAATACTAATCCGACTCCCTGTCCAGCGGGTCAACTCTCTTCCTGACATTTGACCAGCGCATTTACCACCGAGATAATTTCCCAAGAAAGAATGATGCAAATAGGCAGTTCCCCACGGATAGCCACCCGGAAGGCAAAGTTGTTTCTCGTAAGGATTGCGATCAATATAGATATAGTTGACCCGCATTTGTTCTTCTGATTCAACGCGAACCAACTTGAAACAATAATTCTCCGGCAATGGATTGAAACCATCCGCCTTCAAGCGCAAATTGAGTTTTCGTTTAAGATAGACGAAAGCGCTCACACACGCCTCCCCCGTACCAGAACAAAGGAGATGGAAATGGTTGGGCATAAGGGTGAAGTTGTAAATTGTCAACGGGAAAAGGAGTGTGAGCAACCCCATGAGGGTCATCCCGTAGGCATATTCCTGTCTGTTATGAAACAGAAGTCCCTCCTGCCATCCATCTGAGCTTAAATGGTAATAACATTTTTTCCAATTGCGGTATGTCTGGTATGTTTTCTTATACTCTTTCATACCGCAAAGTTTGAAAGAATTATCCGTGTAAAAAAATGTTAAACGGATAATCGACAAATCGGCGTTCTAATGTGCTTGGAAGGCTGATACAATTGTTGTTTCACTACACATTTTGGCCCGTTTTTGCGCACTCTGCGTACCGCCGGGGACGCAAGATGTCAATATCTGCCCCCATTTGTGTCAAGGGGTACGATTACAGCACATCGCGGAGGAAAGGTCCGGTGACGGAGGCAGGGTCGGAGGCGAGTTGTTCGGGAGTGCCGGAGGCGACGATGCGTCCGCCGCCGCGACCGCCGGAGGGGCCCATGTCAAAGAGGTAGTCCACGCTCTTGAGGACATCCAGGTTGTGTTCAATGATGATGACGGTGTTCCCGGCGTCCACCAGACGCTGGAGGACACCGATCAGCACTTTGATGTCCTCGAAGTGGAGGCCGGTGGTGGGTTCGTCCAGGATGTAGAGCGTGGAGCCGGTTGAAGGGCGGGACAGTTCGGCCGCCAGTTTCATGCGCTGGCTTTCGCCGCCGGAGAGGGTGACGGCGCTCTGTCCCAGGCGGACATAACCGAGGCCGACGTCCACCAGTGCTTTCAGTTTGGAGGCGATGCGGGGAACGGGCTTGAAGAACTCGTAGGCCTCGCTGATGCTCATCTCCAGCACGTCGTTGATATTCTTTCCCTTGTAGCGGACCGCGAGCGTGTCCTCTTTATAGCGTTTTCCGCCGCATACTTCGCAGGGCACGTGCACCGAGGGCAGGAAGTTCATCTCGATGACCTTGATGCCGGCGCCTTTGCATTCCTCGCAGCGGCCGCCGGGGACATTGAAGGAGAATCGGCCCGCTTTGTAGCCGCGGACTTTGGCGTCCTGCGTCTCTTCGAAGAGGGTGCGGATGTCGTTGAAGACGGCGGTGAAGGTGGCTGGATTGGACCGGGGCGTCCGGCCGATGGGGCTCTGGTCAATCTCGATGAGTTTGTCCAGGTTTTCCACGCCCGCGATGCTGTCGTAGGGCAGCGGGCGTTCCTTGCTGCGGTAGAACTTCTGCTTGAGGATGGGCATGAGGGTCTCGTTCACAAGCGAACTTTTCCCGGATCCGGAAAGTCCGGCCACCCCGATCAGGCAGCCCAGCGGGAAGTCCACGTCCACCTGTTTGAGGTTGTTGCCCCGGGCGCCGCGAAGGCGGAGGTACTTGCCGTTCCCTTTGCGCCGGGTCGCGGGGACTTCAATCTGCCGGATGCCTTTCAGGTAATCCAGCGTCACGGAAGGGCCGACTACGGCATGTGCCGCCGTGTCGGGGTCCATCGGCTCGCCTCTGAGAAGCGTCCCCAGGGGCGCGTTCAGGCAGATCCGGCCGCCCTGTTCGCCGGCGCCGGGGCCCACGTCCACGAGCCAATCGGCACTGAGCATAGTCTCTGCGTCATGCTCCACCACCATCACGGAGTTGCCCTCGTCGCGGAGGGCCTTCAGCGAGGCGATGAGCTTGCGGTTATCTTTCTGGTGCAGGCCGATGGACGGCTCGTCCAGAATGTAGAGCACATTCACCAGCTTGGAGCCGATCTGCGTCGCCAGCCGGATGCGCTGGCTTTCTCCGCCGGATAGCGATCCCGTGGCGCGGTCCAGTGACAGATAGTCCAGGCCGACGTCCAGCATGAACTGCACCCGCTCCCTGAGCTCCTTGAGGATGTCCCGGGCTACGCTGGCTTCCCGCTGGGTGAATCCGTCGGGAATGACGTCAAGCCATTTCCGGAGCTCCGTCATTTCCATGGCGGCGACTTCCGGAATGGTTTTCCCGTCAATCCGGAAGCACAGGGCTTCACTGCTCAGGCGCGTCCCGTGACAGACCGGGCACACGACCGTATCCTCGATATTGTCCAGCACGCCGCCCCAGCTTTCCATCTCCGAAAGATTGCCTTCCCCTACGCGGAACAGGTCTTCGGAACCGTAGACCAGCAGGCTCACGGCCTCGTCCGGCAGGGCGTCGATAGGATCGTACAGGCTGAAATTATACTTTCGGGCGATGGCGCGGATGATGTCGAATTTCCGGTTCTCCCGGACTTTTCCGAGCGGAGCGATGCCGCCGTCGGCCACGGATTTGCTGCGGTCCGGAATGATGGTGTCGATATTTACGTCCACGATGGAGCCGAGACCCTTGCAGTGCGGGCAGTACCCCTGGGGCGAGTTGAAGGAAAAGCTGTGCGGCTGCGGTTCCTGGAGGGAAATGCCGCTTTCCGGGTCCACCAGGTGTTTGGAAAAGTGGGCGGGCTTCTGCGCCCCGACTTCCAATATCGCCAGGGATCCTTTGCCGATATTCAAGGCCCGGCTCACGGACTCGCGGATGCGCCGGTCGTCCCCTTGCTGGGGCTTGAGGCGGTCTACGACCAGTTCGATAAAGTGCGGTTTGTACCGGTCCAGGGCATCCACTTCCTGCAGGGGCAGGATTTCCGCATCGATCCGGACCTCTGTGTATCCGCGTTTCCGGAGCTGGTCGAAGAGTTCGCGGTAGTGACCCTTTCGGCCCCTTACGAGCGGAGCCAGCAGGTAACACTTCTTTCCGGCATACTCTTTCAGGACCAGGTCCACGATCTGCTCGTCCGTGTAGCGGACCATCTCCTTGCCGGTTTCCGGCGAGAAAGCCCGCGACCCCTTGGCGTACAACAGGCGGAGGAAGTCGTAGATCTCCGTGATGGTCCCCACTGTGGAGCGGGGATTGTTCCCCGTCGTCTTCTGTTCAATGGCAATGATGGGACTCAGTCCCGTAATCTCCTCCACTTCAGGCTTTTCCAGGATTCCCATAAAATGCTTGGCATACGTAGACAGCGTATCCATGTACCGGCGCTGGCCCTCCGCATAGATGGTATCGAAAGCCAGGGAACTCTTTCCGCTTCCGCTCAGGCCCGTCACCACCACAAATTCCCCCCGTGGAATAGCGACATCCACATTCTGCAAGTTATTTGCGCGCGCTCCCCGCACCTGAATATATTCCTTCTTTGCCATAGATTGCAAAGATACGAAGAATTCCGGGAATTATCCTCGCGTTCCCCGCGGTACGCAGGATGCACAAAAAGAACAGGAGCCTTTTCATCACGCGAAGCTCACGCCCCACTCCGCACGGAGGCGGTCCATCAGGTGCATGATGTAGAGTGTTTCGGCGTGGGGCATCTGCGGCGGCTCGAAGAGCCCGGCGCGGATGGCGTCGGCACAGGCCTGAAACTGGTATTCAAACCCCGTAATCTGCTCAGGAACAGGGATTTCTTTTTCAACGACGTGCCGCTTCCGGCAGATTCTCAGACAGGTGGGATTGATCAGGTCGTCGAATACCAGATAACCGGTGGTTCCGGCAATTACGCCCGTATTCTCCCCTTGCGAAAAGGCCGAGGAATAAACGGTGGAAAGGGTCCCGTCTTCATGGATGAAACTGATCACCTCCGAAGCGTCCACCCCGGATCCGGCCCGGATGCAGGAGGTGGTGAGGTCGCGGATGGGGCTGTCGCAGTACATCCGGACAAAATTCAGAAGGTATACGCCAAGGTCCAGCAGAGCGCCGCCCCCCAGGGACGGCTGCAGCACACGCTCTTTGTCCGACACATTGTAGGAGAGCGAGGCCGACAGCATCGTCGGCTTTCCGATAATTCCGGAAGCGAGCACTTCCCGGGCCATTTGCCGGACGGGCATGTAGCGGGTCCACATGGCTTCGGCAATGAAAACGCCCTTTTCCCGGGCCAGTGCCAGGATGGAAGCCGCCTCCATGGCATTGAGCATGAACGACTTCTCCACCAGGCAGGGCTTTCCGGCAAGGATCGCCTCGCGTGCCTGCGCAAAGTGACAGGAATGCGGCGTCGCAATGTACACCAAGTCTATTTCCGGGTCCTCAAGAAGGGCCGAATAAGAGCCATAGGCCCGTGGAATCCCAAACCGGCCGGCAAAGGCCGATGCTTTTTCCTCCGAGCGCGACCCGATGGCCAGGCACTGCATCCCGTCCATGGCAGAGAGCGTCCGAGCCGCTTTTTCAGCAATGTGCCCGGCACCGATTATTCCGACATTCATCATGCACAAAACCTTTATAAGGTTTGGCCGCCAATAAACTCGCGCATGATGGAGGTGGGCGGAATGGCGGCGATTTCCGAGGGTTGGAGCGCCACGATGTAGGAGAGGAACTTCAGCAGGCGGACGGCGTCGGAATAAGCCTCGGAGGAGGGCAGGATCCGGCGCAGGAGCGGTTCTGCGTAGTAGCGCAGAAGAGGAAGCTCGTACAGGAGGGCGGTGTTGAACTGGGCGTCGGCATTTTCCTGGAAGGGGAAGATGTAGCGGTTCTCGCCGCGGCGGACCGACGGCCAGCGCAGGATGGTTTCCTCGGGCGAGATGCCCCGGGTCCGGTTGTCGCGGACCATGCGCCGAAGCAGACGGTTATCCGTGGTGGAGATGCAGCAGTTCTCGTCCAGTTTCAGGGACGTAAGGGCCGACGCATACACCCGGAAAATGCGGTTCTGGTCCACCGTGGGAACCATAGCGGGATCCAAGGCGTGGATACCCTCCATGATGAGGATGTCGTTCTCCTCCAGATGCATCATCTTGCCTTCGAAGAAAGCCCTTCCCTGTTTGAAGTCGTAGCGGGGAAGTTCCACTTCTCCGCCGGAAAGCAGGGTGTTCAGGTGATTGCCAAGCAGTTCCAAATCCATGGCCTCCAGGGCCTCGAAGTCGTAATTGCCGAATTCATCTTTGGGCGTCTTCTCCCGGGAGACGAAATAATTGTCCAGTTCGATGACCTTCGGATTCATCTCCTTCACGATGCACTGCTGAGCCAGGCGCAGAGACGACGACGTTTTTCCGCTGGAAGACGGACCGGCCAGGAAGACAATCTTCACATGGTCGCGCGCGGCGTAGACTTTGTCGGCCAACTCGGCGTAGGCTCGTTCCTGGCGGGCTTCGCAGAGATTGATGAGGTTTACGGCCCCGCCGCTCAGCAGGCGGCTGTTCAGGGCGCTCACGCTCACAACGCCGGTAGCCTTGCACCAGTAACCGTACTCTTTCAGGGTAACAGTGAGTTTCTTCTGCTTCTGACGGGCGATGGTGCGGGTGATGTCATCGTCGGAGGGATACTGCAGGCAGAACCCATGGTGGAAAGGCATGAGGTCGAACACCTTCAGATATCCCGTCGAAGGGACCAGCGGACCGTAGAAATTGTCGGCCACGCCGTCCAGGTAGTACACGGAGCAGAAATATCGGCCCAGGGACTCCTGGAGGGCGGCTTTCAGGGGCTGCCGCTGCGCACGGAAAATGGCCGACGCCTCCTCCGACAGCAGCTTCTTCCGGATAAACGGCAGATCCAGGGCCACCAGCCGGCGCATCTCTTCCCGCAGGCGGAGGATGTCCTCGTCCGCAATGGTTTCACCGCGGAACTTGCAGTACAGGCCGCTGGGCAGGGAATGGTTGATTTTCAGGACTTTGTCGGGGAACAGGGAGCGGACGGCGCGCTGCAGCAGGAAGCTCAGCGAACGCAGGTACGTACGCCTTCCTTCCGGATTGTCATAGCCGATAAACTCCACCTTGTGCGGAAAGAACACCTGGAAATCCAGCGCCTTGAGTTCATGGTCCACCAGGGCGGCCAATACAGGGTACTGCCTGCCGGTGAGCGGGTTCGTGACCTGGGCCGGCGCTACCGTGGAAAGACGCTCCCCCAGGGGCATCTCATAGGTCTTTCCGTCGTTGATACAGGAGATTGTTATGCGCTCCATGGGCTACTTCTCCCTAAGAGACAGGGCGAATCCGCCGGCACGTGCCATCCAGACGGTGAGGGAATCGGCACTGGTGACTTCGCTCTTGGTGATGGTGTAAGCCTGGGAGTTGGTCTCGTAGTCTGCGTCGGGGGCGTCGGCATACAGAGTGGCCTCATACGTAAGTCCGGGCTTCAGGAAATCCAGGCCGAAGGTGACCTCGCGGGCATTCTCGTCCGTGATGCCGCCCACGTACCACACGTCGCGGGGCGTGGCCTTCGCCAGGTCTTTCACCGTGGCGTTCTCCGGCAGGGCGTAGACGAACTTGGCGGCATTGGTGACCATGTCCTTGCGGGCGTCGGGAAGCGTGGCGGTGCTCGCGGCCGAAGCGTTCAGCGTGGAAAGCTTGGGCCGGCGGGCCGTCACGATGAAGGCGCCGGGCTCCGCCATCAGGTAGCGGCTTTCTTCCCAGTCGACGGCGACGTCCTTGATGAACTGGAAGGCGTCCATGAAGCGGGCGTAGTTTTCAGGCAGGTCGGCGGCCATCTGCAGCGGGCTGTAGAAGGTGACGTACAGGCCCAGCTGATTGCACAGGGTGTGGTTCATCTTGCCGGTGGTGCCGGGTGCGGTGACGGACATGTCGGTCTCAAAGATACCGGGCGTGTAGTCCATGGGACCGCCCTGCAGGCGCGTGAAGGGGAAGATGGTGGTATGGCCGGGCTTGATGGTGCCGCGGAACTCCGTTCCCATGGCGCTTTCATTGCCGATCATGTTGGGCCAGGTGCGGCACAGTCCGGTGGGACGCACCGCCTCGTGTGCATTCACCATGATATGGTGCTTGGCAGCCTCCGTGATGGCGTAGTGATAGTGGTTGATGGTGGGCTGGCTGTAGTGGTAGTCGCCGTAAGGGATGATGGCGCCCACGTAGCCGCTCTTCACGGCATTGTAGCCGTACTGGTTCATGAGGTCGTAGGCCTGTTCCATCCAACGCTCGTAATTGAGGGTGGAGGAAGAGGTTTCGTGGTGCATGATCAGGCGGATACCCTTCTGATGGGCATAGCGGTTCAGGGCCGGGAGGTCGAAGTCCGGATACGGGGTGATGAAGTCGAAGACAAAGTCTTTCTGGTGACCGTACCAGTCTTCCCAGCCTTCGTTCCAACCCTCGATCAGGATGCCGTCAAAGCCGTTTTCGGCGGCAAAGTCAATGTATCGGCGCACGTTTTCGTTGTTGGCGCCATGGCGGCCGTGCGGGGTGGAAGCGGCATAATCCGTGACGCCCAGCTGGACGGAGGGATAGTCGTGGGTGTAAGACCATTCGCTCTTGCCGGTGATCATTTCCCACCATACGCCCATGTACTTGACGGGATGAATCCAGGAGACGTCGTCCAGGACACAGGGGTCATTGAGGTTCAGGACCAGGCGGGAGGCAAGGGCCTCGGTGGCGCTTTCGCACACCATGACCGAACGCCAGGGCGTCTTGCAGGGGGCCTGCATGCGGGCACGCACGCCTTCCGCATCCGGAGTGAGATGGGTGGAGAAGACAAAGTTCTTGTCGTCCAGGTCCAGGTTGGTGGTGGGATAATTCAGGACGGCGGCCTCGTGGATGTTCAGATACAGGCCTTCGGCCGTCTTCATCTGCAGTGCGGTCTGGACGCCGGTGGGCGAGAATCCCTGCTGGGGTGCACCGCCGCGGGGACGGGGCAGGTCGCTGAGGTGACGGATCTCGGAGAGCTTGGACTCGGTGGGATTGAACTCCTGGGTGGAGTAGTCGCCGGGAATCCACCAGGCGGTGTGGTCACCGGTCATGGCGAACTCCGTCAGCTCCTCATCCACTTTGAAATAGGTGAGCTTGTTCTCCAGCGGGAACTCATAACGGAAACCGAGGCCGTCGTCATACAGGCGGAAACGGATTTTCATGACGGCTCCCTTGCCGTAACGGTTGCCCAGGTCGCCGGTGTAGGCGGGGTCGGTGACACTGACGCCGGACTGAGCCTGACGGACGGCCTCCGGCTGCTGCTCCAGCGTGACGACCAGTTCGTTGTAGTGGTTCCGGATGTGGGCTTCCTCTCCCCAGACCGGGTCCCAGGTCTCGTCAAACGAGGAGGTCTGGGCGTCCGTAAGGGTAAATCCCTTGTCCAGATTGTCCTGGCCGATCAGGCGAAATCCCAGATGGGAGGGAAGGATGACTGCCGAACCGTTGCGGTCCAACGCATAGACAGGGGCTCCGTCCGGAGTAAGGCCCACCTTGAGAACCATTTTTCCGTCCGGGCTGGAAATGGAATGATCGGCCGTCCATTCGAGGGATTTCGGGCCGCAGGAGATGGCGAGAAGTGCCAGCGCAAATCCAAGTAATTTTTTCATATTCAGCTCGTTATTTTGTCAGGACCATGTATTCGCCGGGTGCGAGAGTAATCTCTGCAGGGGGCGTCACGACTTCTCCGGTGAATGCGTTCCTGTATTTGCCCGGGAGGTTGAGCGTCATGGTGACGGGGGCCGACTCCAGATTCAGGAAAGGAACGGCCACCTTGTCGCCCTGGGGACGGTTGTCGTTCGCGTCGGCCTTTTCCCCGGCGGCTTCCTGCGCCACGGGAATGCCGAAATTCGCAAGGACGATGACCATATTGCCCTTTACCTCGCGGTGGAAGGCCACCCAGCCTTCCGGGGCTTCCCACCAGACAATCTCGCCGCCTTTCTCACCGGCAGCAAGGGCGGGATTCTCATGCTTGAGCTGGACCAGTTTTTTCCAGAAAGCGGTGTGCTCATTGGCGCTCCAGTCGGTGATGGGATCTTTCTCGAAGAAAGCCAGCCGGCGGTCCAGGCCGATTTCCTGACCGGTGTAAATCAGGGGCTGGGAGCCCGGCAGGGTGAAGCACAGGACGGCGCAGGCGTCGGCAGCGGCACCTTCGCGCTCGAACTCAGTGCCGGACCAGGAGTTTTCGTCGTGGTTGGAGGTGAATGTGAGGCGGAATGCTTCCTTGGGGAAACGGGCGGCGTCGCGGGCCACATAATCCTTGAGGTCCTGCACCGACTTGCTGCCCTGGGCCAGGCCGTTCAGCAGGTGATGCAGTTCCCAGGCGTAATTGGCGTCGAAGGTGGTGAGAGGGTCGGCCAGGTTGTCGCGCTCGGCCTCGGCCAGGAGATAGATGTCCGGATAATCCTTGTTCATCTTGGGGAGGATGCCGTACCAGAAATCGGCCGGGACTTCGCCGGCGGCGTCGCAGCGGAAGCCGTCCACGCCTTTCTCCAGCCAGAAACGCATGGCGTCGTCCTGGGCCCACCAAACTTCCTGGTTCTCATAATTGAGGCTGCGGGTGTCTGTCCAGTCGTATTCCCAGATGGCGTTGCCGAGGGAGTCGCGCTCGTAGAAGTCGGCCGGTTTTTCGCTCATCCAGACATTGTCGGGGGCGGTCTGGTTGGCCACCCAGTCCAGGATGACCTTCAGTCCCTGGGCATGCGCGGCATTCACCAGCTCCTGGAAATCCTCCATGGTGCCGAACTCGGGATTCACCTTCTTGTAGTCCGAAATGGCATAATAAGAGCCGAGGGTACCCTTGCGGCCTTCCGTACCGATCTGGTACATGGGCATGAGCCAGAGCACGTCCACACCCAGCTCCTTCAGACGGGGAAGCTGGGCCTCAACGCCCTTGAAGGTACCTTCCGGGGAGAACTGGCGGATGTTCACTTCATACACGACCGAGCTATAAGTCCACTCGGGATGGGGAGACTGCGTTTTTTTGCAGGACAGGGTCAGGCCCAGCAGAGCCATCGCCAAGAATAATACTTTCTTCATAACATCTACAATATTACACATTTTTCCAGGAAAAAACAATCCTTACCTGCGGTAAGCGTGCATATATTTGTCCTGCTTACCGCGAAAAGGGGGTGTTTTTGCGGTAAACGAGACACGTCTTGTATCGCTTACCGCGTTTTTTGTTAACTTTGCAGTACAAAGGGAACTGATATGAAACTAGCAGAAGCATTGAACCAGCGGGCCGACCTCCAGAAACGGATCGCCCAGCTTAAAGAGCGCCTGAACAATAACGTCAAGGTCCAGGAAGGAGATTCTCCGGCCGAAGACCCCCAGGATCTGTTCGCCGAACTGGATGACGCGATCCATCAACTGAAAGAGACGGTTTTCCGCATTAACAGGACCAATCTGGAAACCGTCGTCGAAGGCCGCAGCCTGACCGATATCATTGCCGAGAAGGATACCCTTTCACTGAAAATTTCCACGCTTCGCGAAGTGCTGGAAAATGCCAATGTCCGCAGTGACCGCTTCTCCCGCAATGAGATCAAGTTTGTCCGGACAATCGATGTGGCGAAACTGCAGAAGCAGATTGACGACCTGTCAAAACAGCTCCGGGAACTGGACGTGAAACTCCAGCAGGCCAACTGGTCCACTGACTTGAAATAGCTCCGGCAGGGCGGGCACACCTCCGCGGCAGGAGGTCAAGCCGCGACTCGGTCACGTGAAGCGGAACCCTTCACAAACAGTATCGTCAGGTTCAGCACCCTTCACAGACGCATCGTTTACCATTCAAACTGCACTACCGCCGTGCCGACTGCCAGAGCAACCTCCCCGCTCCGGGGAGGTTTTTTTTGTCAGGTCCCCGACCATGAACGACATGGCTAGACTGTCACCTTTTCAAACTTGTAGCCCAGGCGGCAGAGCTCGATGGCCGCGCCGACCTTGAACAGCGTCTCCACCGTCACGAGGAAGAGCCTGTATGCCTCCGCCGTACCCGGTTCCGGACTTTCCCGCATGAGGAAATGATAGGCATTGGCGGCACAGGACTGCATGGCCGGAACACTGTGCCGACGGTCTTTCAGGATGGTATCGGTGATGTGATCGTCCATGTCGTCAAAACCGCGTTCCCCTTGAAAGAAAGCATAAGGACAGTCCATATACCTTGCCCAGTCCCTGTCCCAAAGGAAGGCCACGGCCATCCCGAGATACCCGGCGCAGCCAAGGCAGAACTCAGGGTAGGCATTGAAGTTGCGGACCGCATCCCCGTAGAAAGACGGGGCATAGCGCAGCCAGGCTTCATCTATATCCGGAGAGGACAGCAGCGTCCCTTTCAGAAGACCGGCATCGGTGCATGAAGCCAGCAGATACGCTGTCAAATCCTCACGGTACTTTTCTATGGTTGAATTCTCCGACATCTCTTTACGGGCCGTCGTCCTAACGCCAGTATGATCCGTTCCTCAGAACTTTTCCGGGCGCATCATGGGGAAGAACAGCACGTCCTGGATGCTTTCGGCACCAGTCATGAACATGGTGAGCCGGTCAATGCCGATACCGATACCGCTGGTGGGCGGCATGCCGTATTCCAGGGCGCGGACGAAGTCGTAGTCCACGTACATGGCCTCGTCGTCGCCTTTGGACTTGAGGGCAGCCTGCTCCTCGAAGCGGTCCAGCTGGTCCACAGGGTCATTGAGTTCGGAGTAGGCGTTGGCCAGTTCCTTGCCGTTGACAAAGAGTTCGAAACGCTCGGTGAGGGTGTCGTCGTAGCGGCAGCGCTTGGTGAGCGGGGACATTTCCACGGGGTAGTCAATCAGGAAGGTGGGCTGTACCAGGTTCTTCTCCACATATTCGCCCACGATGGCGTCGATGAGTTTCCCGACACCCATTTCCGGGCTCACTTCCACATTCAGCTTTTTGCACACTTCCCGGAGCTGGGCCTCGTCCATGCCTTTCACATCCACGCCGGCGTACTCCTGAATGGCATCCAGGATGCGGAGGCGGCGGAAAGGACCGGCAAAGGAAATATCGTTCCCGCCGATGGTCTTGGTGACCCCGCCGGTAGCTTCGGCCACTTTCTGGAGCATCTTCTCGGTGAATTCCATCATCCAGATGTAGTCCTTGTAGGCGATGTACATCTCCACGCAGGTGAATTCCGGATTGTGGGTCTTGTCCATTCCCTCGTTGCGGAAGTTCTTGGCGAACTCGTACACGCCGGAGAAGCCGCCCACGATGAGGCGCTTCAGGTACAGCTCATTGGCGATACGCATGTACATGTCCACGTCCAGGGCATTGTGGTGCGTGACGAAGGGACGGGCCGTAGCGCCGCCCGGAATAGGCTGAAGGATGGGCGTTTCCACCTCCAGGCAGCCCTCTGCGTTAAAGCACTCGCGCATGGTGTTGATGATAAGTGTGCGCTTGACGAAAGTCTCCTTCACCTGCGGGTTCACCACCAGGTCCACATAACGCTGACGGTAGCGCAGTTCGGGGTCTTCGAAGCTGTCGTGGACGGTGCCGTCGGCATCGGTCTTCACGATGGGGAGTACGCGGAGGGACTTGCTCAGGACCGTGAGTTCCCTGGCGTGGACGGAGAGCTGGCCGGTCTGAGTGAAGAAGGCAAAGCCCTTGATGCCCACAATGTCGCCGATGTCCAGGAGTTTCTTGAACACCGTGTTGTAGAGGGTCTTGTCCTCGGAGGGGCAGATCTCGTCCCGTTTGACATATACCTGAATGCGGCCGGCGCTGTCCTGGAGTTCCATGAAAGATGCGGCGCCCATGATGCGGCGGCTCATGATGCGGCCGGCGATGCAGACGTCCTGGAAATTGCCTTCCTCCGGTTTGAAGCCGGCGGCAATCTCCACGGTGGTGGTGTTCACGGGATATAAGGGCGCGGGATAGGGATTGATGCCCAGTTCACGAAGTTTTCCAAGGGATTCTCTTCTTCCGAGTTCCTGCTCATTCAGCTGATAATATGCCATAATTCAAACTTTTTTCACGAAAATGCAAAGATACAAAAAACAATGTGTATTTTTGCGTTACGATTGAAAAAACGCCATGGCTATGAAAACAGAGACGGTCACATCGGCCCAGAATCCCAAAATCAAGAACCTGCTGCTGCTTCAGGAAAAGTCCAAAGCACGGCGGGAGCAGGGCCTGTTTGTGGTGGAAGGACTGCGGGAACTGAGGCACTGCCTGGAATCCGGCTACACCGTCCGCACCCTGTTCGTATGCCCTGACATCCTTCCTGCAGGGACAGAGGTTTTTCCAGAAGCATCGGCCCTAAAATCTGCTCCTGGGAAAACCTCTGTCCCTGAAGATAACACACCCATGGTCATCGAAATTCCGGAACAGCTGTACCGGAAAGCGGCATACCGGGAGAGCACGGAGGGCATCATTGCAGAAGTGGAGTACAAAGCCCTGTCGCTGGAAGATTTGGCACTTCCCCGCAATCCGCTCATCATGGTGCTGGAATCCGTGGAAAAGCCGGGCAATCTGGGAGCCGTTCTCCGCAGTGCCGACGCCGCCGGTGCCGACGCCGTCCTCATCTGCGACCCGCTCACGGACCTGTATAACCCCAACCTCATCCGGGCTTCCATCGGCGCAGTGTTCACCGTTCCCACGGTGGCCTGTTCCTCGGAAGCGGCTATCGATTTCCTGAAAAAGCGTGACATTCAGATCCTTACAGCCCAGCTGCAAGATTCATCCCTCTATTACGACGCAGACATGGAACGGGGCACCGCCCTGGTGATGGGAACAGAGTCCACCGGACTCAGCGACCTCTGGCGGCGGGCGGCGTCGGCCCATATCCGCATTCCCATGCTGGGGCAGCTGGACAGCCTGAATGTCTCCGTCAGCGCCGCCATCCTCCTGTACGAAGCCGTCCGTCAGCGGCAGGGAAAACTCATTCGTTGAAGCTGATTACCTGACCCGAGCCCTCGTAGAGGGTGCAGGGACTTTCCAGTTCCACGGCCAATACGGTCATGCGCGGATCCAGGACGTCGGCCGGGACGTCGATGTACAGGACGCCGGGAATCTCGCTCCAGTCGATGTCGTTGTACAGTTTCCAGGAGAGTTCCCGGTCGGACCCTACTACGCGGATGCGGCGGATGCGGGACTTGAGGCCCTTGACTTCCACCGACGCGTTGGGTGCATAGGGAAGATACAGGTAGAGGATGTCACCGGCGGGATTCAGGGATGTGTAGGCCTGCACATGGCCGGCGGGGATGCCCGCCCGGGTGTTGTAGACGGCCTCCTGGTGCTTGGAGGTCCATCGGCCCAGTTCCTTGAGGATGGCCACCTCTTCTTCGGGGATGGTACCGTCGGCCCGGGGGCCGATGTCCAGCAGCAGGTTGCCGCCCATGCCGATGCAGTCCACCAGCATACGGATGACAGTGTCGGGGCTCTTGAAATCCGTGTCTTTCTTGCGGAAGCCCCAGGAGTCGTTGATGGTCATGCAGGTTTCCCACCACTGGCTCGCCGGCCGGGTGACGGGGACTCCCAATTCGGGAGTGTCGTAGTCCCCGTTCCCCTGGATACGGGAATTCACGATGACTGCGGGATTATGCTCCCGAAGCATCCGGACGATTCCGGGAGCGTCCCATTCCTCGGAGGAAAACTCCCAGTCGCCGTCGAACCAGAAGAGGTCCGGATTGTACTGCTCCTGCAGTTCCTTCAGCTGGGCCGAATTGAAGGTAAGGAAATGCTGCCAGCGCTCCGGCTCCTTGTGGATGTCGTAGCGGGCCGGACCGGCGCGGAACACATTGGGATAGTCTTCCCGGGGCCAGTCGATAAGGGAGTAGTAAAGTCCCAGCTTAAGGCCTCCCTGCCGGCGGACCTCCTCCACGAAAGGAGTCAGGACATCCCGCGCGGCGGCCGAGCTCTTGACGGAACTCACATCCCCCGCCTTCGTGTCCCAGAGCGCAAAGCCGTCGTGGTGCTTGGAAGTGATGACCGTGTACCTGGCCCCGCTTTCGCGGATCAGCCGCACCCACTCGGCCGGGTCGTAGGCCGATGCGGTAAAGTCGGCCTCCTGGGCGAAGTAATCCTCCATGCTCACCACCTGGTTGTGGAAGCTCCAGCTTTCGGACCAGTCGCCGCGGGAATAGATGCCCCAGTGGATGAAAATGCCCAGTTTGGCCTGCGAGAACCATTCCATCCGCTCCGCCTTCTGCTGCGGAGTCTCCCCTTCCGAAGTTTGGTTCCGGCCGCACGATGCCACCATGCACGCCAGGGCCACGATTGTGAGAATGCGTTTCATATCTGTCTGTTAATGCCCAAAGATACAAATTAAGCCCCAAATCCCAAAATCGTTCTCCGTCTCTTTCCTTTTTGGTGCAGGTGTTACGTTTTTGGCGCAGGTCCCGGCCTTTTTGGTGCAGGTGCCAGCCCGTTTGGCGCAGGCCTCGGGTTTTTTGGTGCAGGCCTTAGGTTTTTTGGTGCAGGTGCGATTATATGACCCATACCTGCGCCGCAAAACATCGTTCTACGCGCTCCTGTGGCGCAGGTCCCCTCTTCAAAATCGCACCTGCGCCATTTGAAGCCACACCTGCGCCATATATAGCCACACCTGCGCCACTCGCGAGCAGCGATTAGGCCGTATGCATATATTCAGGGCAGCAAAAAGGGGCCGACTAAAAAGTAGGTTCTTCGGCAGGTTCACATGCCTCAGAATGACATGAGACTGTCATTCTGAACGAAGTGAAGAATCTTTTTAGTCGTCCCCTTAGGTTTGCAAAACAAAAATGCCAGTGCCGGATCAGAAGGGCAGGTCGTCGGCGGGTTCGGCGGCAGGGAGAGGGCCTTGATAAGCCGGGTTGACACCGGGGACACCGGGGACGCCGGGGGCACCGGCAGGGCCAGCACCGCTAACAGGGTTCGGACCACTAACAGGGTTCGGACCGACAGAAGCCGGGCCTGCCGCACCGCTGGGCTGGAAGCCGGCGGGCATGGAGGAGGGCTGATACCCGCCCGCCGGAGCCATACCGCCAGAAGGAACGGAACCGCCGGAAGGCTGGGCGCCGCCCTGGTATCCCGGGCCGTATCCGCCCTGGTAACCGGAGTTGCCTTCGCTGTCGGGGCGTTTTCCGAGAAGTTGGAGGTTGTCGGCTACGACTTCGGTGGTGTAGCGTTTGGCGCCGGTCTGGTCGGTCCACTGGCGGGTGCGGAGTTTGCCTTCGATGTAGACCTGGCTGCCTTTGTGGACGAATTTTTCCACGACGTCGGCGTTGTTGCGCCAGACGACGATGCTGTGCCATTCTGTGTTTTCGCGGAGTTCGCCGCTGCGGTCGCGGTAGCGTTCGGTAGTGGCGAGACGGAAGGAGGCGACTTTGACGTTGCCGCCGGGATTCTGGGGGTTGGATTCGAGGTAACGTACTTCGGGATCATTGCCAACGTTACCGATGAGCATTACTTTGTTCAGTGCCATAAGTCAATAAATTAAAAACGGGCGATGGCATCCTGTCACCGCACCGCAATTTACTAATTTTTTGCGAATTCCGTCAAAGGACGCGCAACATTTTTTGGGCCGACGGCATTTCCCCGGTAAAGAGGCTGTACCCTGCGACGGCCTGCCCCAGCAGCCACTGGCGGCCGCTGATGTAGCGCGGGTGCCCTGCAAGGACCGGAGCCTTGTATTCAGCCTCCAGGACGGCGGCGCCGGAAAGCGGCAGCCCCGCGGGAACCGGAGCCCGCCCCGGCAGCGTATAGATGATCAGCGATGGCCGAAGGACCGGCATCGCTTCCGTCGGCACGGCTGTCACTGCAGGGTCGATGGCCGATAGCTCCTGCGCTTTTGCGAAGGTCCGATTGACGACGCTGACCCGGGCGCCCAGCCGCAAAGCAGCCACGACGGCCGCCCGAGCAGCCCCTCCCGCCCCGACCACCAGCACGTCGGAAAACGGCTGTCCGGACAGGGCATACAGGACGCCGTCCACGTCGGTATTGTGGCCTTCGAGCACACCGTCGGGGCGTTTTACGACCAGGTTCACCGCACCGGAGCGCCGGGCGTTGTCGTCCAGGGAAGTCACGGCCCGGAAAGCGTCCTGCTTGAAAGGCGCCGTCACGTTGATGCCGTCGTAGCCGTGAAGGAAGCACTGCCAGGCGTCGGCGAAAGAGTCAAAGTCCAGCAGGTCGTACGGGTAGCGGCCGTCGTAGGCGGCCCCGAAGAGCCGGGGACTCATGGATCCCTGTACGGGATGGCCGATAATCCCGAACCTCATTTGTTCCGGAAGAAGTTCTCGTGAATGTAGGAGCCCAGACCGCAGAAGGCCTGCGTAATGACCTGGGATTCGTGGTTGAGGGTGGCGAGGATCATGCCTATGCCCACCGGAATGTTCCAGATGCTCAGCAGGGCGCCGGCCACCACGCCGTGGTATGCGCCGAAACCGCCCGGCACGGGTACCACCGAGGAGATGCTACCGGCGATCATCAGGAAGAAGGCGTCGGTGAGGGTGAGCGTGGAGAACGCTTCGATATCCTGCAGCGCCCAGACGATGGCGGCGCTCATGAGCCAGTAAATGACCCAGATGACAGCCGTCAGCAGGAAGAACAGCCAGACCCGTTTCATGTGCATGAAAGAGCCCAGGCCATGGCCGATGCCGGCGAGGAATCCCCAGATCTTACCCCAGACGCCGCCTTTCTCGCGGAACGCGTAGGCCAGGCCGATAAGCCCGCCCACCAGGACCACCACGCCGCCCAGGATCCACCAAAGGCTGGTGGCTCCGCCGATGCCGGAAAGGCTTTCCATCAGATAGCCGCCGAAACTGTCCCATTTGACAGCGACCAGTACGGCCGCCATCCCTATGGTGACCAGCGCGTCCCACACCCGCTCGATGAGCAGGGTTCCCAGCGCTTTGTCAAATGTCAGGAGGCGTTTCCCGTCGGGCCCGAGGGCGGAATGCTTGACGACGTAGCCCAGACGTACGACTTCGCCCGCGCGAGGGAGTGCCAGATTCACGGCCATGCAGATGTTGTAGGCGTTGAAACAGGTGAGCCGGGAGGTGGAAGGGTCGAAGGGCTCCAGAAGCATTTTCCAGCGGGAACCGCGAATGTAGAACACCAGGGTACCCAGCACCATGGACAGGAGCACGTATTCCCACTTGCACACTTTCAGGGCTTCGCGGAACTGGGTCCAGTCTACGGCACGGAGGCAGAAATAAATGAGCACGACGGCTACAGCGCCCCAGAATACGTAGCTGAGGATATTTTTCGTTTTCTTGTCCATACTCCTGCAAAGGTAATGGAATTTCCGTAAATATTGGTTAAATTTGTCAGTTAAAAAGAGACTTCCTATGAAATCTATCCTTGGCATCGGCAATGCCCTGACCGACATCCTGGCCGTTCTTCCGGACGACAGCCTCCTGAAAAACTACCACCTCCCGCTGGGCAGCATGCAGCACGTGGACATGGAAACCGGCGACCGCATCTGGGAAGCCCTTAAAGAGTACGGGGTCAAATACGTCCCCGGCGGCTCTGCGGCCAACACCATCACCTGCACCGCCATCTTCGGCATGCCTTCCGGCTTCATCGGCAAAATCGGCAACGACGACCTCGGCAACCTTTTCAAGAGCACCATGGAGCAGTACGGTGTCAAGGCCCAGATGCTCTACAGCCCCAAATCTTCGGGCCGATGCATGGTCTTCATCACCGGCGCCAACGCCGAGCGCACCTTCGCCGACTACATGGGCGCCACCCTGGAACTGGGCCCCGACGACCTGTGCCCCGAACAGTTCGAAGGCTACGACTACTTCCACATCGAAGGCTATCTGGTGCAGAACCAGGAACTGATCTCCAAGGCCGCCCGCCTGGCCAAAGCCGCCGGCTGCATCATTTCCATCGACATGGCTTCCTACAACGTGGTGGAATCCAACGATGCCTTCTTCCACAACCTGGTGGAAAACTACGTGGACATCGTCTTCGCCAATGAGTCCGAGGCCAAAGCCTTCACCAAACTGGAACCCCGCGAGGCCATCGACGAACTGGCCCTCCACTGCAAGATCGCCGTCGTAAAAGTGGGCAAGGCCGGCTCCATGGTCAAGTCCGGCGACGAGTACCACTTCATCGAGCCCTGGCCCGCCGACCCAATCGACGCCACCGGCGCCGGAGACACCTATGCCGCCGGCTTCCTGTATGCCCATTCCCTCGGCCTGCCCATCCAGGTCTGCGGCGAGGTCGGCTCCATCATTGCCGCCAAGGTGGTGGAAGTGATCGGCACCAAGATTGACATTCCCCGCTGGCGCACCGCCAAGGAGGAAATCCGCGCCCTCATTGCCGCCAACCAGCATGCTTAAGGAGTTTTTTCAGCGCCGGAGCCTCCGGAAAGATGCCTCCAAAGAGCCTACAGGCCTTCTTCCGCTGGGGAAGGTCCGGTCGGCCGTCGCCTTCATCGACGTGGAGGATCCCAGCTTCGACGCCTGCAAAAACGCCATCCATGCCTTCTTCCGCGACCACGGCATCAAGGCCGACATCTTCTTTATCGACTTCCGCAAGCTGACCAAGGACGAACGCCTGATCACCAGCATCAGCACCACCGTCCTCCGAAAGGACCTGTCCTGGTTCGGCAAGCCTTCCCGGGAAAAGACCAACCTCATGCTTTCCGGAGAACCGGACCTGTTCGTCTCCCTGCTCCCTGTCAACTCCTTCCCGCTGGAATACATGGCCCGTTGTTCCCGTGCCCGCTTCAAAGTGGGCCGTCAGCAGCTCCCCGGCCCCGTGTTCGACCTTGTCGCCCTGGATCCGCAGGGACAGCGCCTCTCCCAGGCCGACGCCTTCCCCGCCATCGCCACCTTATTGGAAAAAATCCGATGAAAAAATACCTGATTGTCTTTCTGATTTCCATGGTCCCGCTCATCGAACTGCGCGGCGCCATTCCGTATGCTGTAGGCTTCGGCCTGCCCATTGTGCCTTCCATCATCGTTTCCGTGCTGGGGAACATGGTGCCGGTTCCGTTTATCTTCCTGTTTGCCCGGCGCATCCTGGAATGGGGGAAGGACAAGAAAGGGATCGGCCCGTTCTTTACCTGGTGTCTGGAGAAAGGGGAAAAGGGCGGCCGCAAGCTGGAGTCCAAGGCCGGCGCGGGCCTGTACGTGGCCCTGCTGCTGTTCGTGGGCATCCCGCTGCCCGGCACCGGCGCCTGGACCGGCACCCTCGCCGCCAGCATCCTGGACATGGACTTCAAAAAGAGCGTCCTGTACGTGCTCCTGGGCGTGCTTCTGGCCGGCGCCATCATGCTTGCCGCCTCCCTCGGCGTCTTCGGCGCCATCTCCCTCGTCAAATAAACCCTCAGCCAGCCTATAAACGCGAGGGGTGCACCTGGAAGTGCACCCCTTGAATTTATCTATCCCACCAAGTAACTGATTATCAGTTAGATACTGATACAGGGGTGCACCTGGAGGTGCACCCCTCGGGCAGGGAGGGGCGATTACTCGGAGGGAGGAGCGATTACTCGGAGGCAGGGGGCAGCAGGGAGGAGAGGGCGGCGACTTGGGCGGAGGTGGTGGCCCAGCTGGTGGCGAAGCGGGTGACGGTGCGGCCGTCGGGGAGGGTTTCCCAGACTTCGTACGCGACTTCCCCTGAAAGGGCCGATGCCGCCGCCGGAGGCAGCAGAATGAACTGCTGATTGGTCGGTGAATCCAGAAAGAGCCGATAGCCTTTTGACAGGAAGACTTGTTTCAGCTCCATGGCGCGGTCGATGGCATTCTTCGCAATCTGGAAATACAGCAGGTCGCAAGAAGATCCGGACGTCTCAGGGCAAACGCCGGAACCGGATTCGGGGGAACCTGAGCTGAACAGGACGTCGAACTGGAGACCCAGGAGGCGGCCTTTGGCGAGGAGGGCACCGTGCTGCTTGACCGTGGTGAAGAAGTGGGCGGGAGCGCCGGAGGGGAAGACGACCGCTTCTCCGCAGAGGGCGCCGACTTTGGTGCCGCCGATGGTAAAGACGTCACAGAGGGTGGCCAGGTCGGCCAGGGTGAGGTCGCACGCGGGGCTCATGAGGCCGTAGCCCAGGCGGGCGCCATCGACAAACAGGGGGAGGCGGTACTGAAGGCAGACTTCGCGGATGGCGGAAAGTTCTGCCTTGGAATACAGCGTTCCGTACTCCGTGGGGAAGGAGATGTACACCAGCCCGGGAAAGACCATGTGGTCGAAGGAGGCGTCGGCATAGAAGCGCTCCAGGTAGGCGGCGAGGTCGCCGGCCTGCATCTTTCCTTCGTGGGCCGGCAGGGTGAGGACTTTGTGGCCGGTGTATTCCACGGCGCCGGCTTCGTGCACGGCGATATGGCCGGTCTCTGCAGCCACGGCGCCTTCAAACTCCCGGAGAAGGGAGGCAATGACGGTGGAGTTGGTCTGCGTGCCGCCGGTGAGGAGGTACACGTCGGCCCCGGGGCAGGCGCAGGCTTTCCGGATGCGCTCACGGGCCGATGCCGTAAACCTGTCGGCCCCGTACCCCTGCTCCTGGTCCAGATTGGTAGCGAAGAGGCGCTCCAGGATAGCCGGATGCGCCCCTTCGGTATAGTCACAGGTAAAAGAGACCATTACTCGGCCGGTTCCAGTTTCGATGCGAAGTGCTTATAAAGCACGGCTTCCAGGGCCATGCCCAGCGCAATGGCAGCAATGGCGACAAGGATGGCCAGGACGGCGCCCACCTTAGGAATAGCGCCCAGAAGACCGGCGACAAGGCCCACGCACACGCTGAACAGAAGGTAGATGAAAAAGAGCGTCCACTTCTCGCCGCAGGTGGTGTCATAGCTGGTGCTGAGGGATTTGAGCGGGGACATTTTCTTGTCTACGAAGAAATAGAAGGCATACTGCCAGGCCAGGCCCAGCACCAGGGCGGGAGCGAAGAAGAAGACCAGCGCGGCGCCCAGGCCGGCGGACTCCAGGCCGAACAGGAGGAAGAAGTCGCCGAGCCCCTTGTAGTTCTCACGGCTGAAAATGCTGGTGGGGACAATCTCCTCGCCTTTGGACAAGGCGACGATTACTTTGTAAAAGCCGATGGTGGTCCCCACATTCAGGTAAGGGATCCAGATGGTGACAAAGTACAGAAGCGCCGTCAGCAGCAGGTTGACCATGTTCTTCACGCCCAGGTTAAAAGCCTCGGTGAAGGTCTCTTGGATGTTAAGCTTGTTTTGCATAATAAAAAAGGTTAGAGGTTGAGTGTCAGTTCTACGGGGCAGTGGTCGGAGCCGAAGATGTCGTTGTGGATGTCGGCCGACAGGATGGCGTCCTTCAGGGATTCCGACACGACGAAGTAGTCGATGCGCCAGCCGGCGTTCCGGGCGCGGGCGTTCATCCGGTAGCTCCACCAGGAGTATTTCACCTCCGTGGGATGCAGGCTGCGCCAGGTATCCACGAATCCGGCGGCAAGCAGTTCGCTGAATTTTTCGCGTTCCTGGTCGGAGAAGCCGGCGTTGAAGTGGTTGGTGGAAGGGTTTTTCAGGTCTATCTCTTCATGGGCGACGTTGAGGTCTCCGCAGAAGATGACGGGTTTTCCCAGAGCCAGCAGGTAGGCCCTCAGGTCGTCTTCCCAGCGCATGCGGTATTCCAGGCGGCGGAGGCCGTCCTGGGAATTGGGGACGTAGGCGCACACGAGGAAAAACTTCCCGTACTCAAGAGTGATGAGGCGGCCTTCGTGGTCATGCTCGTCCACGCCCATGCCGTAACGGACGCTGAGGGGCGTATGCCTGGTGTAAACCGCCGTGCCGGAATAGCCTTTTTTGTCGGCATAGTTCCAGTAGCTCTGGTAGCCGGGGAATTCCAGGTCCAGCTGACCTTCCTGCATCTTGGTTTCCTGCAGGCAGAAAAAGTCGGCGTCAAGGGTTGCGAACACGTCTGCGAAACCCTTGCCGGCCACAGCCCGGAGGCCGTTTACATTCCAGCTGATGAACTTGAGCATGTCTATTCCAGATTCCAGGTGGCGCCTTCCTTGGTGTCTTTCACTGTAATGCCGAAGGAGGCGAGCGTGTCGCGGATGCGGTCGCTCTCGGCCCAGTTCTTTTCTTCGCGGGCCTTCTTGCGGGCGTCCAGGACCAGGGTCATGACGCCTTCGAGGGCCTTTTCGGCCTTGCCGGAGGCGGCGGCGTCCTCGTCGCTGAGGCCCAGGACTCCGCCCACCACCTCGTCGAAGAGGGCTTTGAGGGCGGCCGTGTCGGCCGGAGAGAGCTTGCCGGCATTCACCAGGCGCACGGCTTCAAAGAGGCTGGCGATGGCGACAGGCGTGTTCATGTCGTCGCAGAGGGCGTCCATGACAGCCTCCCAGATGGCCTTGACTTCCTTCGAAGCAGAAAGGAAGCGTTCTTCTGCTTCAGCAAATTTAAGGGCCGATGCTCCTTCAGAGGAAGCCTTTCCCTCTGCACCACCCAGCGCCCGCCAGGCCTGCATGAGGCGCTTGTAGCCTTTCTCGGCGGCCTGGAGGGCTTCGTTGGAGAAGTCCAGGGTGCCGCGGTAGTGGGCCTGGAGGATGAAGAAACGGACGGTCATGGGCGTGTATGCCTGCTCCAGCTTGGGATGGTCTCCGCTGAACAGCTGCGGGAGGGTGATGAAATTCCCGAGGGACTTGCCCATCTTCTGGCCGTTGATGGTGATCATGTTGTTGTGGACCCAGTAATGGACGCCCTGCGTGCCGCGGGAGGCCACATTCTGGGCAATTTCGCATTCATGGTGCGGGAACATCAGGTCCATGCCACCGCCGTGGATGTCGAACTCTTCCCCGAGGTATTTTTCACCCATGACGGAGCACTCCAGGTGCCAGCCGGGGAAACCGTCGCCCCAAGGGGACGGCCAGCGCATGATGTGCTGGGGTTCGGCCTTTTTCCAGAGGGCGAAGTCGTACGGGGCGTGTTTGTCGCTCTGGCCGTCCAGGGAGCGGGTGCCTTCCAGGGTAGCTTCCAGGGTGCGGCCGCTCAGGACGCCGTAATTGTGGTCCCGGTTGTATTTCCGGACGTCAAAGTAGATGGAGCCGTTGCTTTCGTAGGCGTAACCGGCGGCAAGGATTTTCTGAATGGTCGCGATCTGCTCGATGATATGGCCGGAGGCGCGGGGCTCGATGGAAGGAGACTGGACGCCCAGCAGGCGCATGGCCTCGTGGTAGCGTTCGGTGTAATACTGGACCACTTCCATGGGCTCCAGCTGTTCCAGACGGGCTTTCTTGGCAATTTTGTCCTCCCCTTCGTCCGCATCGTGCTCCAGGTGGCCGACATCGGTGATGTTCCGGACGTAGCGCACTTTGTATCCCAGGTATTTCAGGAGGCGGAAGAGGACGTCGTAGGTGACGCCGGGACGGGCGTGACCCAGGTGGGCGTCGCCGTAGACGGTGGGACCGCAGACGTACATGCCCACTCTGCCTTCATGGATGGGTTTGAACAGTTCTTTGGTCCGGGTAAGGGTGTTGGTCAGGTATAAAGGTCTCATACAATTATCTTCTAATTCTGCAAAAATACTGATTTTTTATGTAAGTTTGCAGAAAATCAGACGGGAATGAAAAGAAAAGCCTTCCTCCTTGGCATCCTCCTCTGGGAATGCAGCCTGGCAATGGCCCAGGATATCCAGCCGCTCTGGCCTTCGCTGAAAAAAATGCCCGACGCACAGCCGCACCAGATCGCCGCCATGACAGACGTATCCCTCGCCAACGGATTCCTCCCGCAGAAACACCGGATGCCGTATCTCCAGTGGTACGCGGCGCCGGAACATCCCAACGGCGCCTGTATGATCCTCATCTCCGGCGGCGCCTACCAGAACTGCTGCGACATCCGTCCGGTGGCCCAGTGGGAAGAGGCGCTCACCGCCCTGGGCTTCCAGTGCGTGAACCTGGTGTACCGCACGCCGCGGCCGCAGGGGCTTCCCGTGTACCAATCGGCCTGGGAAGACGGGCAGCGGGCAGTGAGGCTGGTCAGGGCCGAGGCCGGAAAACGGCACTTCGACCCGGAGCGGATCGGCACGGTTTCCATGTCGGCCGGGAGTCATCTGGCCCTGCTGCTGGGCACCAGTTCCCTCACCCGCGCCTATACGCCCGTGGATGCGCTGGATTCGCTTTCCTGCCATATCAACTGGGCGCTCCTGCATGCGCCTGCCTACGTGACCACCGACGGAGAAACGGGGACTCCCGCCATCCGGGACGGCTACGGGCCCGGCGTCTCGCTGAGTCCGGTCTTCCGCTTTGACGCGCGCACCTGCCCCATGGTCCTCATGCACGGCGGCGCGGATCCCTATTCCCCCAACGGTTCCACGCTGGTGTACCGCCAGCTCCGGCGCATGGGCATCCCGGCCGAGGTGCACATCTACCCCGACCGCGGTCACGGCGTCATGGGCTTTGACCGCGCTGTGGAATTCATGCGCCAGATGGGCTTCCTGGGCCCTCTGGAGGCCGAAGTTCCCATCATGGACCGCTTCTCGTCCGACCATGACCGGGCCGACTGCAAGAAAGAGCCCGTCTGGCCCGACGGCAAGATGCCCGACGTGCAGGAGGACCAAGGCCTCCCTTACATCGAGTGGCATTTCCCGAAGAACCGCACCACCCGCGCCATCCAGATCATCTATTCCGGCGGGTCGTACGAAGGGAACGACCCTGACGGCTTCGAGGTGGCGCCAGCCCGCCGGTACCTCAACGCCAAAGGCATGACCGTGGTGACCCTGCGCTACCGCACGCCGCGCCCCAAAGGGCTTCCGAAGCACATCAGCGCCTGGGAAGACCTCCAGCGGGCCATCCGGCTGGTGCGCAGCGAGGCGTCCGCCTACGGCCTGGACCCGGACCGGATCGGGATCATGGGCAGCTCGGCCGGCGGGCACCTGACGCTGATGGGGACCACGTCGGCCCGGCATCAGGCGTATCTTCCTATAGATGAACTGGATAAGCTCCCCTGCAAGGTGCAGTGGGGCATCGCAATCTACCCGGCTTACTCGCTTTCCGACGGCCTGGAAGTCACCAACCGGGAAGGCGGGAACGGCGACAGCGCCACCCTGGCGCCCGAGTATTCCTTCGACCTGGATACCGCGCCCCTGCTGATGGTGCACGGCGACAGCGACCCCTGGGCCGCCATGAACTCCGTGAAAATCTGGGAGAAACACCGCGCCATGGGCATCCAGAGCGAGTTGCACACCCTGGCCCTCAGAAGACACTGTTTCCAGCGCACGGCCTCCCCCGGCACAGGCAGCTACACCTACCTGGACCGCATCTGGGAGTTCCTTACGGCAAAGGGATTCAATCGGCCCTGACCATTTACATCCATGAAAAAACTACTGATCGCCATAGGCCTTGTCTGCATTGCCATTCCGTTTTCGTATCTGCTCATCCTGAATCCGTTTGAGCATGAAGCGGACTTTTCCCTTTCTGACTTCTACACAAAAGCGTCTGGCCCCGTTTGTCTTGATAGATTAAGCCCGCCCGGCAAATAGTTATCGATTGGCACGTAAGTAATTGATTCTTAGTCCGATCCTGAAATCGCCTCCGGCAAAATGACTGAGGCGATTTCAGGAAGTGACTCAGGGTCAATCACTTACCTGCCACGGTTGGGCGTAGCGCAGGTGCGATTTTGGGTTGAGCGCCAGGGCTTTACTGTTTGACCAGATAGAAGAACGAGGTCAGGAAACGCTCGCCGGAGTGGTCGTAGACTTTGTTGTCGGTGGGATAGTTCACGACGTGGGTCTCGGGGTCTCCCTGGCCTTGGATGCAGAGGGTGGAAGAGCCGCCGCCGTCCATGTTCAGCGCATCTTTCGGGTGGAAGTTTTCCTGGAGGAATTCCGTCAGTTCGCGGGCCGACATGCCCTCGCTCAGACCGGGCCGGCGGCCGTCCACCACGACCATCAGGAGGTGGCCGTCGTCGGTGACGGCTATGGCGGTGCGGGGATGGCGTACGCCCTGGTGTCGGGCGGCATCCTCGTAACGGAACTTTTTGAGGGCATCTTCCGAATAGAAGCCGGCGAAGGAGGCGCCAACGGGAACATGGTTCTCGATGAGCATGGGTGCGCTGGTGAACACGTTGGGATCGGACACGGTGGTGTAGAAGGCCCGCTGCTCCCCTACCGTCAGGCCCTTACCGTCGAAGGCGATGCGGACGCGGCCTTCGCCGTCAATGTAGACGGCCCCTTCACTCTTCCAGTTGGGGACGCCGGTGGACATGATGGTGTTGTTGGGCATGGAGGAATAGTACTTTCCGTCCACCTTCAGCACGATGGAGGAAGGCTCGTAGCAGGCGTTCATGGCCACCACGGCCCCTTTTTCCTTCATCACGTCCGACGTAACGCGCTGCCCGTCAGGGCCGACGTCGAACTTGAGCGCATAGCCGGGGACGGACATGTCCCAGTCGGCCACAAAGACCTGCTGGGCGCTGCCGGTGACTTTGTCCAGGCCGGAGAACGTGCGGTAGGTCAGGCCGGGACCCACTTCGGTGACGGTCCACTCCCCTTCCTTCGCAGGCTTGTAGACGAAGCCGGCGACGCGGGCCTTCAGGTAGGCGCGCACATCGGCCCATTTGTAATACGGGCCGACGAAGGGCTCCACCTTCCCCAGACGGGCTTCCTCGCCGTTCAGGAGGAGTTTCACCAGGATGTCGCCGCTGCCTTTTTTGGGAGCGTAGAACACCAGCTGGATGTTGGCGCCCATGGGCGAGCGGAAGGTCTGGAACCAGTACACCAGGTCGTCGTTGTTTTCGGGGACGGTGTCAAAGCCGTCGATGTCCATGATCAGCTCCAGGGCCATCACCACATGGTCGTGGCCATAGCGGAGGTGGGCGCCGCGGCGGCCTTCGCAGAGCATGACATCGGCCTTGTCCACCATGTCGTCCACGATGGAGGAGCAGGGGGTCTTGTAGGCATAGTACTCGCGGAACCGCTCATAGTTGTCGGTCTCCCAGAGGGTGGCGAATTCCTCGCGGGTGAAGAAGTCGCCGACGTCCACGCGGACATCCTCCGGCAGGCTGTTCATGCCCGCTACGAACATGTACAAGTGGAAGAAAGCGTTGTACGGATTCTGGTTTCCGAGGGCCGAATCAGGGTCCCTGAACAGGCGCGCAAGCACATCCCGGTAGTTCGGGAAATGGCGGAAGAAAAACTGCTCCGAGCTTTCTGCATAAGGGAAACGGGAGGCCGGTCCCTCGTAACGGAACGGATTGTAGCCTTGGTTGGGGCGCGTGGCCTGCACGTCGGTAAGGCCCTGGTGGGCATATACCTTCGTCCCGGGGCTCAGCCGGGAAATGGCCGCGCAGCAGGAAGACATACTGAGGATGGAACGGACCGAAGGGCTGGAGCAGGCATCTACCTCGCTCCCCTTTCCGAACACCGTGGGGAAGCTCTCCACCATGGTTTTCGCAATGCCCTGATGCTGCTGCCAGCCGATGGGCGTAAGGTCACCTACCCGGTAGCGGACCCGGTCCCAGAAGGGAATCAGACGGGCCAGCAGATCCTGCCCCGCAGGGGTCAGGTTGCCGGTTTTCTGGCCATCGGAGAGCATCTGAAGGATGATGGTGTAAGCCTGCTCCGTGTAGGCGTAACGGGAGCCGTGACGGCCGTAGTGGCTGATGTACACGGGCTCATAGCCCTTGGGGGCCGGTGTGGACGCCTTTGGGGAAAGGTCGTACACACAGTCCAGGCCGGAGGACTTGTTCCAGTCGGCCCTTACTTCTTCGCGGACGCCCAGACGCTGAGCCTGCAGGCTCACGGCCACCAGAAGGGCCGACCCAATCAGTAATAGTTTTCTCATTGTCCAGTTAGAATTTCACAGTTAATTTCACGGGGAAATGGTCCGACAGGTCGGCGGTGCCTTCCGTCAGCACTTCACAGCTTTCCACCTCCACCTGCTTCGCATCCTTCAGGGAGAAGATATAGTCGATGCAGTGGCGGGGGTTGGTGGTGGAATGGGTGAAGCCGTCGTCGGAGAGGAGGGTCCAGCAGGTGAGCGCCTCGGCGATGACCTCGCTGTCCGGGGTGACATTGAAGTCCCCGCACAGGAAGACCGGCTTCTTTGCACCGCCATACACCTTTGTAAACCAATCGTTTACCGTCTTCATCTGTGCCAGGGCGGCATCCTGGCTCCTATAGTCCAGGTGAACGGAGCCGAAGACACATTCCTGCGTTTCGACAACGGCCACGCTCCGGGGTTCCGAGCCGTCCCCCTTTGGGAGGGCGAGTTTGTATCGGCCCGTGATCCGACGGTCGGTCACGACGCCGTTGCCATAGGCTCCGCCCGCATATGGGAAGGCCGACGCGAACTGGTAGTTCCAGCCGCCAAGGGCCTCCGCCAGTTCCTGCAGTTGGTAAGTGCCGTGCCGGCGGTTGCAGCTGTCCAGCTCGTTCAGGGCCACATACGCGGCGCCGTTGTCCCGGATGAGCTGCGCAACACCGGGCATGCTGCTTTCCTGATACTTGGAAAAGACGCCTACATTATAGGACATCAGCGTAAGAAGCTGCGGTTCTGCCGGACGGCCGCAGGCGGCGAGAGCAACGAGCAGCAAGAAAGATAAACGTTTCATAATCACTTGAATTTCACCGACTTCAGGAGAATCTCCTCCATCTTGTGATAGCCTTCCAGGTTAGGATGCACGGCATCCTTGGCCCAAGCCGGGTTCAAGGCGCCGCCGTCCGTCACCATGGGGGTGTAATAGTCCACGAAGGGGATCCGGTTCCGCCGGGCATAGTCCTTCAGGAGGGCGTTCAGCTGGAGAATCTTGGGCGTCGGGTCGCCCAGGTCCTTCCGCCAGCCGATCTCGGAAGCCGGCAGCACCGTGCAAAGGACGGGCTTGATTTTATGGGCCTTGGCCAGTTCGGCCATGGAGACAATGTTCCCGAAAATGTGTTCCACCTCGATGAAGCCATTGTTGCGGGCAATGTCGTTGATCCCGGCAAGGATAACCACATAACGGGGTTTCAGGCCGATAACGTCGGCCCGGAAACGGACCAGCATCTCGCTCGTAGTCTGGCCCGAGATGCCGCGGCCCGCAAAGCCCTGCGCCGAGAGCCAGTCCGGGTCCTGCGCCGCCCATCCGTCGGTGATCGAATCACCCATCAGCACCGCCTTGGGGCGGTCAGTCACAGTCTCGTTCGCCTTCTGATACCGGCCGAACCGGGCCCAGTCCCTGTCCTGTTTCTGCTGCGCAGCGAGGGACGGGAGGATGGACACTAAAAAGAAGAGGGAAAAAAGGATTCTCTTGGTCATAGCACGTGGTTTTCTGCAAAGATAGCGAATTTCGGGGATTGTTGGGGGGATGGGGTGCGGCCGGGTCGTGGCGCCCAAGTAGCTGACTATCAACGAGATGCTAAAATCGCCTCCGGTTTTTTGCCGGAGGCGATTTCAGGATTCAACTCAGTATCAAGCACTTAAGTGCCACGGGTAAAATGGTGGCAAAGCCTGATTTTAAAGCCGGCGGAGGGTATTGGGGCCCTGGGTGCGGCTGCCGCGGGCGCGGGGCTGGAAGCGGCGTTCGAAGGAGGCGCCTTTTTCGGTGACGGGGGCGATGTCGGCCTTCACATCCGGGTTCCGGACCAGGGTCAGAGGGAAGGTCGGGGTGTTGTCGTGGAAGAAGACCCACTCCTCGTTCTTATAGCTGTACAGGGCGTAGCGCATGGTTTCATACGCGGGCGTGATGGTCTTTCCGTCGACGGGATACACCGCATGACCGCCTTCCAGGACAAACTTGTCGTCCACCTTTTTGGCGCGGGCAAGCTCCCTGTTCTCGTAGTCGTCCACCTGGGTGCCGGTGGTTTCGGTGAAGGTGCCGACGAACATGTAGTCCACGTCGCCCAGGTCTTCATAGTCGCTGTACGAGGCGATGAACTGGATGAAGAACACCATTTCGCCGTCCGCGAAGCGGGTGACCAGCCAGTCGTCGTCCTGATTCATCTGGACGGAGCCGGCGGCGTCGCCGGTTTCCCAGCCGTCCACGCGGTAGAGGTAGTTGTTCTCCAGCGGGGAGACCTTAATATTGTAGCCCACCAGGCCGTTGGACACTGTCCAGCCGCCCAACCAGGCCGTATAGGCGTCGGTGGCCGTTTCCTCCACGACAGTGAAGTTCTTCTTGGCGTAGCTGTAGGTGGGTTTTCCGTCCTTGTCCATCTCGATGAGGTAGCCGGTGTAGTCGCCGTGTACCATGAGGTCGAAGTAGACGCTCTTGGTGGCCGATGTGAACACGTTGTCGGTATCTTCGTAGAATTTCCTGTCGTTCTGCTCGGCGATGGCGACGACATCGTCGGCCTCTCCTTCCAGGAAGGCCTGCATGCTGCCGTTATAGTGCTCCTGGAAGTAGGCGTCCGACATGGTGCGGAAGATGAAGAAATTGCTGCCGGTGTATTTGAACTCGAATTCCTCGGTGGGGTCGCCGGCTTCGAACAGGGCGCGGCCTTTATAGGTGATGCCCCAGTCGGAGCGTTCTTTGACGGTTACGGTAGGGGTGGGGGTTGTACCGCCTTCGCCGCCTTCACGGCCGCCGCTGCCGCCGGGAACAGTGCCCTGACGGTGATAAGGATCGATGTCGGTGGAGGTGCATCCAACCACGGCAAATGCAGCCAGAAGGGCCACAGACCAGATATGACGAGCTTTCATAACGCGTGAATTTTAACGTTTACAAAGTTACAGCAAATATCCGGCCAAACAAAAAAAGACAAAAAATCAGGAGAAGTTTTTGTTTTTTACCTGACTTTTATTTAAATTTACATGTTAAAACCTGAAAACTTATTTAAAATATTTAAAACTATCAGCGTTTACCCGCATTTGCTTTTAAACCGAAACCAAAACAACTATTTACTAACCTAATTATTTATGCGTTTTAAATCACTAACCAAATTACTGGGAGGACTGTTCCTTGCACTGTGGTGCACGGCAGCCCTCGCTCAGACGAGGACGGTGAAGGGTAACGTCGTCGACGAAGCCGGCATTCCCGTGATTGGAGCATTCGTAACGGTTGAAGGGGCCTCCAACATAGGCACCCTCACCGATTTGGATGGCAATTTCAATCTCGCCAAGGTCCCCGCAAACGCCAAAAACCTGATTGTCAGCTTCATGGGCTATGCCGACGCCAAAGTCCCCGTACAGGACTTTGTCCGCGTGGTCCTGCAAGAGGACGCCAACGTGCTGGAATCGGCCGTCGTCACGGGTATGACCCAGATGGACCGCCGCCTGTTCTCCGGATCCGCCGTAAAGCTGGATGCCGACGATGCCAAGATCAGCGGTATGGCCGACATCTCCCGCTCCCTGGAAGGCCGCGTCGCCGGCGTTTCCGTGCAGAACGTGTCCGGTACCTTCGGTACAGCCCCGAAGATCCGCGTCCGCGGTTCCACCTCCATCTACGGTTCCTCCAAACCCCTGTGGGTGGTGGACGGCGTCATTATGGAAGACGTTGTGGAAATCGATGCGGAAGATCTCTCGTCCGGTGACGCCAACACCCTGATTTCCAGCGCCATCGCCGGTCTGAACTCGGACGATATCGAGTCCTTCGACATCCTGAAGGACGGCTCCGCCACCTCCATCTACGGTGCCCGCGCCATGGCCGGCGTTATCGTCGTGACCACCAAGAAAGGTAAGAGCGGACACAGCAACATCACCTACTCCGGCGAATACACCCTCCGTCTGAAGCCCTCCTACAACGAGTTCAACATCATGAACTCCCAGGACCAGATGGCTATCTATCAGGAACTGGAGCAAAAAGGCTGGCTCAACTACTCACGCCTTGCCAACGCCTCCGACAGCGGTGTATACGGAAAGATGTACCAGCTCCTCGCCCAGGTGGATCCCAAGACCGGACAGTTCTATCTGGCCAATACGGAGGAAGCCAAGATGGCTTACCTGAGAGCCGCCGAATACCGCAACACCGACTGGTTTGACAAACTGTTCACCTACGGCATCCAGCACACGCATTCCGTGTCCATGTCCGGCGGTACAGACCGGGGCAACTACTATGCTTCCCTCTCCATCATGGACGACCCGGGCTGGACCTTGCAGAGTTCCGTCCGCCGTTACACGGCCAACCTGAACACCACGTTCAAGCTCACGGACAACCTGTCCCTGAATATGATTTCGAACGCTTCGTACCGCAGCCAGCGCGCGCCCGGCACCCTCGGTTCCACGCTGGATACCGTCTCCGGCCAGGTTCGCCGCGACTTCGACATCAACCCGTATTCCTACGCTCTGAATACTTCCCGCGTACTGGATCCGGAAGTCTTCTACACCCGGAACTACGCCCCGTTCAACATTCTCCACGAACTGGAGAACAACTACCTGGACCTGGACGTCACCAATGTCCGCTTCCAGGGAGAACTCAAATGGAAGATCACCCGTCACTTTGACGTGTCGGCCCTTGCATCGGCCAAGTACACCAGCACTTCCCGCGAGCACTACATTCTGGACAGCTCCAACCAGGCACAAGCCTACCGCGCTGGTTACACCACCGTCATCCGTGACAACAACTCCTACTTCTATACCGACCCTGACGTCCCGTTCGCCGTTCCGACGACGGTCCTCCCTGTGGGCGGTATCTTCCAGACCACCGACAACAAGATGTTCGGCTGGGACCTGCGTGTCGCCGGTAACTACAACCAGACCTTCGCGAAGATCCACACCATCAGCGCCTATGCCGGTATGGAAATGAACTCCACCGACCGTCACGGCAAATGGTTCCGCGGCTGGGGCATGCAGTTCGACATGGGCGAAATCGCTCAGTACGACTACAAGGTCTTCAAGAAAGGTGTGGAAGAGAACTCCGACTACTTCACCCTGGACAACACCCATGAGCGCCGCCAGGCTTTCTTCGGCACACTCACCTATGGCCTGCTGAACCGCTACAGTATCAACGGAACCATCCGTTATGAAGGCTCCAACCGCCTGGGTAAGGCCCGCAGCGCCCGCTGGCTTCCCACCTGGAACGTTTCCGGCCGATGGAACATCTCCGACGAGCCCTGGATGAGAGGCATTCAGCCGACGCTTTCCCACGCCGCCCTGAAACTCTCCTACTCCCTGACGGCTGAAAGCGGTCCCGCATGGGTCACCAACTCCAACGTGGTCATCCAGGCTTACAACCCCTGGAGAAACAACGCGCGCGACAAGGAAAGCGGCCTGGAAATCGCCTCCCTGGCCAACCCCGACCTCACCTTCGAAAAGAAGAATGAGTTTAACGTAGGTCTGGAACTGGGCTTCTTCGACAACCGCGTCAACTTTACCGGCGACTGGTACAAGCGTAACAACTTCGACCTGATCGCCATTACCAACACGCAGGGTATCGGCGGTGAACTGACCAAATACGGTAATGTCGCCAGCATGGAATCCGACGGTTTCGAGCTCAGCCTCACGACAACCAATATCAAGACAAAGGATTTCAAGTGGACGACGAACGCCATCTACTCCCACTCGCATAACCTGATTACCAAGCTGTATACCACCAAGCGGGTCATCGACCTGATCTCCGGTACCGGTTTCGGCCTGGAGGGGTATGCCAACCACTCGATCTTCTCCATCCCGTTCAAGGGGCTGAACGAAGAGGGTCTCCCCACTTTCCTGGATCAGGACGGCAATATCTCCGTGTCTGACATCTACTTCCAGACCAGCGCTTCCGACCCCAAGAACATCGAGTTCCTGGAGTATTCCGGTACCGCCGATCCTACCGACGTCGCATCCCTGGGCAACACCTTCGAGTGGAAGGGATTCCGCCTGAATGTGTTCATCACCGGGTCGTTCGGCAACGTCGTCCGTCTGGACCCGGTCTTCCGCTCCTCCTACAGCGACCTGCGTTCCATGCCTAAGGAATTCAAGAACCGCTGGGTGGTCCCCGGAGATGAAGCCTACACTACGGTGCCCGTTATCGCCAGCCGGATGCAGACCGTCAACGACAGCCACCTCAACTATGCTTACAACGCATACAACTATTCCACCGAGCGTATCGCCAGCGGCAACTTCATCCGCCTGAAGGAAGTCTCCCTCAGCTACGACATCCCGAAGAAGGCTGTCCAGAAGATCGGCCTCAGCACGCTGTCCGTGAAACTCCAGGCCACCAACCTGGCCCTCCTGTATGCCGACCCTAAGCTCAACGGTCAGGATCCTGAATTCTTCAACACCGGCGGTGTCGCCGTCCCTGTTCCCAAGCAGTTTACGCTTACCCTCAAGATCGGCTTGGGCGGAAGCGAGTCTGCCAAGAAACCCGCGGCTCCCGCTGTCGTCACTCCTTACGTGGCACCCGAACCGCAGGTGGTAGAAAAGGTGGTCGAAAAAGTCGTCGAGAAGGAAGTGGTCAAGGAAGTCGTGAAAGAAGTCCCTGCCAAGACCCTCAACGGCATCTATGAGAACGACCTTTACTTTGTCATCGGCAAGGCCGAACTGAGCCCGAAGGAAGCCTTCAAACTGGGCCGGATCTGCCAGATCCTCAAGGACAACCCCGACGCCAAGATCGTCATCAAAGGTTACGCCGACAGCGCCACCGGCTCTGCCCAGCGCAACAATGAACTCTCCGAGGAACGTGCCAATGCCGTGGCTGAAATGCTCCGCAGCGAAGGCATCGCCCCCGGACGCATCTCCATCGAAAACACCGGCGGCGACCGCGACGCTTCCGCCTCCCCGGCCGACAACCGTGTAGCCGTGTGCATCGTGAAATAATAATACGACAGACTTATGAAAGCAAAATATATATTAGTAGCAAGCGCTTTTTTGCTGAGCCTGGCCTCCTGCAACAAGTTCCTGGACACCATGCCTGACAACCGTGCAGAAGTTGACTCCGCAGAAAAAGTGAAAGCCATTCTGGTATCGGCCTATGCGACACGTCTGCAGCTTGTCTTCGCGGAGTACTACTCAGACAATGCCGACGACAATGCAAAGGTGGTAAGCAATGCGACCCCCGGCCGCTACTATGAGCAGATCTGGAGCTGGACCGACATCACAGAAACGGCCAACGACTCCCCGGACAACGTCTGGAGCAGCAACTGGGGCGCTATCGCCGCCGCCAACCAGGCGCTGGAAGCCATCGAAGAACTGGGCGGAAAAGACGACCCTGCCCTTTCCGAATCCTATGGCGAGGCCCTTATCTGCCGCGCATACGCCCACTTCGTCCTGGTGAATCTGTTCTGCCTCAACTACAACCCTGCCACCAGTGCGACCGACCAGGGAATTCCCTACATGGAGCACCCTGAACAGGGCCTGAACCCGCAGTACGAACGCGGCAATGTAGCCGAGGTCTATGAGAAGATTGAAAGAGACCTGGAGGAAGGCCTGAAGTATGTGGGTGATTCTTACACCGCCCCCAAATACCATTTCACACGTCAGGCCGCCTATGCCTTTGCAACGCGTTTCTACCTGTTCTATGAAAAGTGGGACAAAGCCGTAGAAGCCGCCAACATGTGTCTTGGAAACGCTCCTGCGACCCTGATGCGCGACAACGCCTACCTTCAGACGCTCCCGGATCTCTCGACCGCGGCGGAACACTACATTGCTTCTGACCAGAAGTGCAATCTGCTTCTTCAGACGAATATGTCCAGCCTGGCCCGTTATGCATTCGCCAACTACGGCGGTTCTTACAAGCGCTTTGGTTTTACTCGCAGCATTGCCGACACCGAGGTCATGTACGCCAAACAGGCCTGGACCCCCAGCGGCTGCAACAACTCCGCTTATATCTTCCGTCCGCGCAACTATGACTCTTCCAACCTCCATTACACGCTGTTCTGGAAAGTGCCCCGCCTGTTCGAATACACCGACCCCGTGGCCGGAACCGGCTATGGACAGACGATTGTCCCGACGTTCACCATCGAAGGAACTCTTCTTGAAAGGGCCGAGGCGAACATCATGCTGGGCAATTACCAGCTGGCCTGCGACGACCTGAACCTGTGGATCGGCAACACCTATGACTCCGCAGCCACTACGGTGGACTTTGAAGTCACTCCTGATGAAATCCAGGCCCATTATAGCGGAATGGCGTATTACACCTGGGAAGAGCCGACCCCCAAGAAACACCTGAACCCTGCCTTCCACATCGACGCGGAAGGGTCCATGCAGGAAAGCATGCTGCAGGCCGTCCTGAACGCCAAACGTATTGAACTGCTGGCCAGCGGCTACCGTTGGTTGGATATCAAACGTTATGGAATTGAGATTGTACGCCGCCACGTGGACGACAACGCCTACTACGACCATATCTCCGACACGATGACCAAGGACGACCCCCGTCGCGCCTTACAGGTTCCCCAGCGTGCCCGTGACGCCGGCTTTGAGCCTACCAAACGTAAATGAATAAAATAGCAAGCTATGCGTAAATACATCATACTTTTTATTCTGGCCGTTTCCGCCTCTCTGCTGGCTTCATCCTGCAGGACCGAGACGCTGAACCCCGAAAGCATCATCAAGGCCGAGGTCAAACAAAAGAATGACTTTGACAAATGGCTGGATGCAAACTATCTGAACCCGTACAACATCAGCGTAAAATATCGCTATGAGATGGACGAGTCAGACTACTCCTACTACACCATCCCAGCAGATATGGAATGTTCCATCATCATGGCACACCTCATCAAATACCTCTGCATCGATACTTACGACGAGGTGGCAGGGATTGAGTTCACCCGGGAATACTTCCCCAAAATGTTCTTCTACCTCGGAGAATGGGAGTACAAGAACAACGGAACCTATATCCTGGGTACGGCCGAAGGCGGTAAAAAGATTTACCTGACCGGCGTGAACTACATCAAAGACGTCCTTAACGGCAATTATCAGGGCTACACCGTCCCGGCCGAAGGCATCAACCACTTCTATGTGAAGACCATCCACCACGAGTTCACCCACATCCTCAACCAACTCAAGGAGTATCCGGCCGACTTCAAACAGATCACGGCCAGCGACTACGTCCAGGACTCTTGGAATGAGTATAGCGGAAACTTGCCGCTGGGATTCATATCGTCTTACGCCCGTGCCAACGACCGGGAGGATTTTGCCGAAATGATGTCCCTGTACGTGACCCACGACCAGACTTGGTGGGACGAACAACTCGCAACAGCAGGCAAAACCGGCGCCGGGTTTATCACCAGCAAGCTGGACATTGTCCGCAGCTACATGAACAACTCTTTCGGTATCGACATCGACGAACTCCGTTCCACGGTGCTCCGCCGCCAGGAGGAACTCATCAACGGTGAAGTCGACCTTACCTCCCTTGATATCATTTAATGCCGACTACTTATGAAAAATAACACATTATACCGCATCCTTGTTGCCGTATGCCTGATGCTGCCCCTCGTTTCTTGCGTGCGGGAAGAGAAGGACATTTTTGACAAATCGGCATCTGAGCGCATGAACGAGTGGCTGGTCAGCACACAAAACGTTCTGACCTCCGCCGCCAACGGCTGGGTCATGCACTACTACCCCGAAGGTAACCAGATTTACGGCGGCTATATTTACACCCTGGTCTTTACCGAAGATGGAGAGGTAACCGTCCGCAGCGAACTGTTCGACGACCCTTACACCTCCCTCTACAAAATGGACAATGACGACGGTCCGGTATTGTCGTTCGACACGAACAACTATGCCTTCCACTATTTCGCCACACCTTCCGGCGGAGCAAGCATGCCCAACCAGTATGGTGAATCCGGCAGATACCAAGCCTATAAAGGCGATTTCGAATTCATGGTCGTAAAAGCGGAAGCCGACGAGGTCATCCTGCGCGGAAAGCGCACATCCAACCTGATCCACATGTATCCGCTGGACGAAGATCCTGCCACTTACATGTCTAAAGTGATCGCCCTTGAAGACATCCTTCTGGTGACCAGCTTTGAAGGAACTATCGGCGGGGATGAAGCTACGCTTTTCCTGAATCCAGGAAACCGCCAGGCCACAATAACCCTGACCGGTGAAAAGTATCTGGACGACGAAGGCGAAAGCCCGTCTGAAACAGTGGCTTTCCTGTACACCGAATCCGGGATCCGTTTCTACAAACCGGTGGAAATCGGCCCTTATACACTGGAAATCCTTGAATTCGAGCCCACCGAGAAAAAACTCATCTCCTCCGAAGCCGACCTTGTCGGCTCGCTGCCCGAGGGCTGGCACTTCTACAATGACTTCGTGGGCAACTACACGCTCACTTATAACGACGGTGATGCGACCATGACCGGTATTGAAATCGTGGCCGATGTCAAGAACAAGTCTTATAAGATCAAAGGTATGAACCCGCTCTTCGACGTCGTGGCCACCTACGACCAGGGCATGGGGCAGATCGAAGTTCAAGCCCAGTATGTTGCCGAGCCGGATGTCACGGAAAACACCTACCGGGTCATGATGGCTGCCTGGGACTCCGATAAGGGATATGTGAACTACACCACCGGCGGTCTCTACGGTATGCTGAATGAAGAAGGCAATACCATTACCTGGAGCAACAATAAAAAGTTCTCCGGTTACGTCGTGGACGGGTTCCTCCTCTACTACTTTACGACAACCGGAACCCGAGTCGGCAGCACTTCCGATCCCTGGATCTGGTCTGGTCGTGAATCGCTCGCTTCCGGTAAGAACCAACTTTGGGGCTGGACCACTTTCACCCGCAATTAAAACGGTCAAAACGAATTCATTATGAAAAAATTATTCTATACCTTACTGAGTTGCTGCGCAGTGGCCATGCTTTTTTCCTGTAAGAAAGAAGCCCCTGTCAATCCGTATGCCGACTCAATGGAGAGCCTGGTTCTTAAATACAGTGAGAGCCAGATGCAATATAATCCTGTCGAGTCAGAGGGCGTTCTGGTATTTGACACCAAGGAAAGCCTCACGGCAACTTCGAGCAAAGACTGGTGCGTTCCCACTGTCAACGGCAATACGGTTACGCTGAACCTGTCTGCCAACAGCGGCAAACTTACCCGATATGCACAAGTCAGCGTCAAATCTGCAAGCGCTTCACTTGTCGTAGATATTGTCCAGCTCGGTGAAGTCATGGCCGGACTTGCCAGTCTGAGCGATGTAACCGCAGCCGTTGAGGGACAGGTGGTCACCATCCCCGTCAAACTGAATGTAGAGGTTGAATTCCAGACAGAAGAAGACTGGATTCACCCTGTAGTCGACGGCAACGACATCGTCATCACCATCGACCCCAATCCCGATCCGCTCACCCGTTCCGGCATCGTATATTATACCGCCGGCAGCCAGAGCGGCAGTTTTGAGGTAACCCAGTATCCGGAATTAGTCAAGAAAGACGACTGGAATCTTGCCCTCACCAGCACGTCGTTCGTTTATCCGGAATTCAGTGCCAATACAGATGTCACTGTCGGTGATGCGGACATGTATGTCATTTATATGGTTCCCAAGAGCACTGTCGGCGACGATGTAGAAGGATATATCTTCAATGACCTGGCCGTGACTGCCCGCAGGCAGATTCTGGAGCAGGTTGAATCCGCAGGCGGTGAGTTCAAGGATTATCTGGAGAAAGGAAGCCAGAAAATCGACATTGACGGAATCAACGTCGGCGAAAACTATCTGATTGCCATTGGTTTTGCAGACAATGGATATGTCACCGGACAATATCAGTTCGCAGAAGTAACCATTGACGACATCCGTCCCGATTATTACAAATGGGCCGGGAAATGGAAACTTACCGGAACGTACTTTGACAATTCGGAATACTCGGAGGAAGTCACCATTGCGGTTGACGAAACAGACGTCAATGACGACGGCACTCTGAAAGAAGCGCGTCTGATCATTTACGGGCTTTTGAGCAAAGCGGCCAATGCCTGGACTGCTCCGGAGGATGTAAATAAATTCTACCTGAAATACAACGCCGAAACTGGAGCCATCATTTTCTATGGTCAGAATGCCACCGGCACTTTCAACCGTTCTTCCGGTCCGAACTGGAGACTCCAGTTAATGTCCATGTATGTAAAAGCAGGAGCAACTGCGTATACCAGTGCTACCGGATTTGATATCCTCTCTGCAACCTTGGATGGAACCACCGGCGCAAAAATCGAGGTCCTGGAGCGCAGCGCCGGTCTGCCTTGGTTAGTCCTGCGCATGCGTGCCTTGAATGAGGCCGGTTCAGCATACACCAACACAAATGCCAACAATGCAGGTATCTTCCTTGATGAACCGCTGACCATGACCCGAGTACAATAACACCCTCGACGTAATACCTAAAAAGGAGCGGCCCTTCATATCCGGGCCGCTCTTTTTTAGGTATCAAGGGGTGCACCTGGAGGTGCACCCCTTGCTTGAGCCAGGCTATGGCACAAGCGCTAAACAACTGAAAAACAGGCGATTAAAAAATCACAGCTAGTCCGTACCATGGTTTTTTGAGGGGGTCGGGATAGATGCAATTACATAAGCTGCTGATATGTAAACATTTACAGCTTGTGCCAAAGCCTGGCCCAAGCAAAACGCAAAGAGAAAACAGAAGGAGCGGCCCGCGAGGGTCGCTCCTTTCGATCAGATTGGGAATGACGGACTACAGTTCGTTCATCACGTCCATGGCTTCGGTCTTGGAACCGACTACGATATCCTGGTAGCGGCTCAGGCCGGTGCCGGCGGGGATGAGGTGACCGCAGATGACGTTCTCCTTCAGGCCCTCGAGGTTGTCCACGCGGGCGCGGATGGCAGCTTCGGACAAGACCTTGGTGGTTTCCTGGAAGGAAGCGGCGCTGATGAAGGAGCCGGTCTTCAGGGCTGCGCGGGTGATACCCTGCAGGACCTGGGAGGCGGTGGCGGGCTTGGCGGGACGGGCGGCGATCAGTTTGGCACCCTGACGCTCCAGCGAGGCGTTCTCGCTGCGGAGGTCTCTGGCGCTGATGATGTCGCCTTCCTGGAAGTGGACGCTGTCTCCGGGCTCTTCTACATAGAATTTGCCGAAGATGTCGTCGTTGCGGTCCATGAACTCCCACTTGTCCACGAGTTCCTCCGGGAGGAATTCCGTGTCGCCGGGATCGCCGATCATGACCTTGCGCATCATCTGGCGGACGATGATCTCGAAGTGCTTGTCGTTGATCTTAACGCCCTGCAGACGGTACACAGCCTGAATCTCGTTCACGATGTATTCCTGTGCCTTCACAGGACCCAGGATGTTCAGGATGTCGGTAGGAGAAGTGCCGCCGTCGCTCAGACGGGTACCGGCCTTCACATAGTCGTTCTCCTGGACCAGGATCTGTTTGGTCATGGGAACCTCGTAACGGCATTCCTTGCCGGTGCGGTTCTTGACGATGATCTCGCGCTTGCCGCGTTTGACCTTGCCCATGATCACCTCGCCGTTGATTTCGGAAAGGATGGCAGGGTTGGAAGGGGTACGGGCCTCGAAGAGTTCCGTCACACGCGGCAGACCGCCGGTGATATCGGAAGCCTTGCCGATGGCGCGAGGGATCTTGATGATCACGTCGCCCACCTTCACGGAGTCGCCGTCGTTGATCATGATGTGGGCACCCACAGGCAGGTTGTACTGACGCAGGATGACGCCTTCACCGTCCACGATGAGCATGGCCGGGCTCTTGGTCTTGTCTCGGCCTTCGATAATCACCTTGTCGGTGTTGGTGGCGAACTCGTCGGCACTCTCTTCGCGGTAGGTGGTTCCTTCCACCATGTTCTCGAAGCGGACGGTACCGGCGGTTTCCACGATGGTGGTGGCGTTGTAGGCATCCCATTCGCAGATGAGGTCTCCCTTGTGCACGGTGTCGCCGTCCTTGAAGTAAAGCACGGAGCCGTAAGGGATATCGTACTGGGAATAGGTCATGCCGGTGCGCTCGTCCACGATGCGGAGTTCCGTCATGCGGGACACGACCACCTGTTTCACGGAGCCGTCCTCGTCCACACGGTCGATGGTGCGGAGTTCCTCGAAGGAGAGTTTGCCCTCGTACTTGGACTCGATGGTATTGTCGGCCACGGAGCCGGATGCGGTACCACCGACGTGGAAGGTACGGAGGGTCAGCTGGGTACCGGGCTCACCGATGGACTGGGCGGCGATAACGCCCACCACTTCACCGGTTTCCACCATGCGGGAGGTAGCCAGGTTACGGCCGTAGCACTTGGCGCAGACACCCTTGCGGGATTCGCACGTGAGAACGCTGCGGATTTCCACCTGCTCGATGGGGAGGGAGTCGATGAGGGCGGCTGTGTCCTCACGGATTTCCTCGCCGGCGCGGATGATCAGTTCTCCGGTGAGCGGGTTGAAGATGTCGTGCACGGAGGTGCGGCCGAGGATTCGCTCGCCGAGGGATTCCACCACCTCGTCCTTGTTCTTGATGGCGGTGGCGATGAGGCCGCGGAGGGTGCCGCAGTCTTCTTCGGTGATGATCACGTCGTGGGAGACGTCCACCAGACGGCGGGTCAGGTAACCGGCGTCGGCCGTCTTCAGGGCGGTGTCGGCCAGACCCTTACGGGCACCGTGCGTAGAGATGAAGTACTCCAGCACGCTCATGCCTTCCTTCAGGTTGGAAACGATCGGGTTCTCGATGATTTCCGCACCGGCGGCGCCGCTCTTCTGGGGCTTGGCCATCAGGCCGCGCATGCCGCAGAGCTGCTTGATCTGCTGGGTGGAACCACGGGCACCGGAATCCAGCATCATGTACACCGGGTTGAAGCCCTGCTGGTCGGCAGA
>OCTW011618030.1_pt1 | contig 99784 bp, 137 predicted proteins | sample 1539671 | NCBI WGS metagenome assembly OCTW01 (sample SAMN02144230, study PRJEB22623) | gut metagenome | biome: sheep rumen | host: Ovis aries | place: New Zealand | reverse complement strand
AAGAAAAGTAATTATTTATAGAGTAATTTCTAAAGAAGAATAAATATTCATAATAAAGAGTATATATATATTATTATTATTACTAATGATAGAGAATAGGTTCATATTTATAGAGTAAAATAACCCTTAAGAGTATATATTACAAGGAATAGAGGTCATTCATTAAGTATACTTTCTATATCATCTTCAACAATGTTAATCTGATCATTAAAGTTATACCCAAGAGAAGATAATATATGCAACAATTCTTCAGTGGGTTTATCAGCCTTGTTGCAAATATAACCATGCTCTGTTTTCAGAGGACAACCATCACTACAGATAAAATACTTATTACAGATCTCTTTGACGATATCATATATCATTTTCAGCCCTCCATAATCAGCCGAGCAAGCTCGTCTTCTGACAAGGATAATTGACTATCCTCAAGTTTCTCGATTCGTTTAGTAACGTCTCTGATAAAACGAAAAACGTCTTCATAGTCTTCACGGGAAAACTCTGGTTCAGGACATTTTTCGGCATCGAGCAAGTTCTTGCATGCTTTGCATGTAGTAGTCGAGCAAATAAACTTAGTAGCAAGCAATAACCACATTTCTTTATTATTCATATACAGTCACTCTCTTTCTGGAGTAGATTTTCTTACTGGGTTTCAGCCGTGTAACGGGACTGAAGTTCCAGGTTGTTCTTTTCTGGCTGTTGATAATCTTTTTCTGTTTCTTGGACATTTTAGAGTATTCAGTGAACATAGATTCTCACTCCTTTTATTATATTAATAAATATATACTGAAGATTATTACTGTGGAATAATTATTTATTCTCTCTCTTTAGTAAACACTCTTGGTGGTGTTTACTAAAGAGAGTTATATACTGAAGGAGAATAATAAATGCAAATTCTCTTTTAAAAGACAATATAATAAATATATACGGTTACAGCTGGCAGTAATTGCATATATATTATGTACCCCTGTTTTTTATAAGGAGCCGTTCTCCCCAATCCTTAAGGACAGTTGGCCGCCCTCCAAAGGCGGCCGAAAAACCTAAGAGATAATTATGGGGAGAACGAGGCTCCTGTTGCAGTCACTCTTTTAATTTATTTTTTTGTTGTCATTGCGGCGACTGCAGCGTACTCCATCTGTGATTCGAACACAGGACCTGCGGCTTATAAGGCCGTCGCTCTCACCTGCTGAGCTAATGGAGCATGAACAGGCAATTGCAGGTTTGCCTGACAGCCCAATACAATGTTATATCTATAAAGAAAAACTATTGGGCCAGATTATTCCTTGTTACGATATTCAGCCAGTCGTGCAACAGCAGCTTCCCGCTGTTCATCACTTAACTTACGTTTAGGCTTGATCTTGATCCAGTCATTCGGCACTGAAAACTCAGTACCGTACTTGTCATCATGTACGATCAGCACATCATCCGGATATTGCTCCTGCATCTTCCACATCTTTGCCAGCATGTTTGGCATTGTAGTGTATATCGATGCCCGTTTATTGATCACATTCGGAGCAATGTTAATAATGGTTTCCTGCTCGTCGAGCGGGTTGCCAATCTTGCCTTTCACAGACCCATCTCCTTTTTCTTGAGGCCAACCATGTTAGCCCTCTCTATTTTAGCGGAGGAAAAATACCTATCAATTTTGAACCGATAAATACTCATCCTCAGATTCAGGCATTCAGAATCGCCCACGTAATTCAGAGGTCTAGCCAGACGACCCCCTGGATTTTAGTGAGGGCTCTCGGGTGCGTTTATTCGCGGCTGAAATTTTATATCCGCTCCTGCAAAAAAAACGGGCATTAAAAAAATCAGGCCGTTTTAAAAAATACCCTCTCCTTTACGGTCATTCTCGAATGTCGCCAAAGTTAGGTACCGAATAGACTGTCTCCTGCAAGAAGCCGGGGGCAGTATAAAAAAAGGACCTGGCTTGCAGCGCCAGATCCTCTTAAAGCAGTCACTGTCAAAATAAAGGGCTCCCCCAAAGGGAGAGCCCGATATTTCATTACGCCTCGATGGGATCACCGACGAACTCTTCTTCATCAGCGGTCGGATTCCCAGTCACGAAGGTGATCTGCGGATTGGCGATTTCCATCTGGCAAGCAGGCTGGCCGTTCTTGTCCATGTACGCACGAGCGCGGACACGACCGGTGATCTGCACAGGCCGACCCTTGGTCAGGTACTGCGCCAGCTTGGCGCCACGGTCACGCCACAGGCTGACACGGTAGAACTGCACCTTCTGCGTTCCATCAGAACCAGGATAGTTCTCGGCGATGTTGAAATCGGTAACCAGAACCTTGGCTCCGTTCACATCGACAGTGCGGGTCTCAGCAGCCTTAGAAATGTTTCCAACGAAAGTAGTCATAGTGTTTGTACCTCCATATTTTTCTGTAGTAGTTGTTTTCTGTCGTCACGTTTAAAACGTGGGAGTCATACTGTTCAACCCGTATGCGGCTTCTCATTTTTCGACTGAGACAGTCTATCCGACGGCGGTATTTAGTGTGGGTATCGGACGCCACTGTGTAGGAAATGGGGAGATGGGAACCCCATTCCGAGTGAATAAGGCGAGGCTTGTACTCGCCGTATACAAATCAAGTTTGAAGGAAAAGGCTTTTGGTAAATTAAGCCAAGAAAACCTTCAAACCTGACAAGTATTAAAAGAGAATTATTTCAGGCGAATCACCCGACGCTTGCGTCGGGGCAAAACAAATCAAGAAAGAAAGGAAAAGGATTACATTTTCTGGACAGCCTTGCCATTGTTCTTAAGCCTGTCCATGAAAGGTTCACCTATAGAGGTGCGTTTTCTGGCGGGAGGAGCGACATAGCCTACTCCCCTTTCCGCCGCTGAAAGCCTTTGTTGATACTGATACTCTGATATGATCTTGTCATGGTATTTATCAGAGATCGTTTTGCCAGCAATGAAAGATCCAACGATCAGAAGCAAGATAATGACATTATCAAGCAGTCCCATTATTCGATCCTCCAGTCTTCTGGATAATCAATGGGTTCATCGTTGTAGTGGAGACGAGCGAGCTCATCGACGATCTCGTTCTCTTCATCGCGATAGGCATCTTCATAGTCGGTAACCGAATCGAAGAACTTTCCGTCTCCGCACGGCATAATGCCATAAACCTGATTACCGACCATGTAATAGCTGAACTCTGCCATTAATACCCCTCCTTGAGAAGTTGATGCTTCGCTTCTTTGCACTTTGCTTTTGCGAGCTTGTCAGCGATCTCATTCAGCCGAACGTTGGCATGACCTTTCACTTTCACAAAGCGAATCTCATGCTTGCCATTCTTCACGGCTGAAATCAATTCCATCCAAAGCTCACGGTTGAGCCGTCCTTCGGCTGTAAGCCATTCTTCAGAATGCTTATAGCCATTGGTTACGTACTGCGAGTCAGTGTAGAAGGTCACCTTACAGGGATTCTTCAACGCCGACAGTCCGATGATCGCTGCACGAAGCTCTGCCTGGTTGTTCGTGCACTTAGGGTTAGAGTCATAACCGGATTTACCGAGAACACCGTTTTTGCCCTGATAGATTGCCGCGAATCCTATGGGGCCAGGATTTCCTGAGCATGCGCCGTCGATGTAGATTTCAACGCTTTTCATTGTCTAAAACTCCTTTCAAAATATTTTTTTGTTCACATTCAGTCGAATCCAGCCGCACCAACATGGAGGCGTGAACATTGCGGCCAACCTGTGAGTCGTCCCTTACTCACAGGCAGAAAGGAGGAGTCCCATGTCAAAGCCCGCTCGGGCTGAAAATAGCTAAAATCGGAGTAGTCCCTTAAACCACCCCGACCCGTACAAAACTCTGTCAAGCAGAGCTGGCAATCTCCGCAAAACAGAACCTGTATGTAGGACATGTCTGAATTTCAGCTTTTATACAGCCAGCCGCTGAAAACTCAGGTCCTATGCATATAAGTCTGCAGTCCCAGCGAGACTGCAGATCAACATGCATAGAAATCATCCACCCCGACCGGCGCTAAGCAGCAGCCGGGGCAGGCTTTTACTGGATAACCATTGCGGGTTTGTAGAATTCCTTCACGATCTTTTCATTCTCGCTGATCCATTTCATATGGGCATTAGCGATGTCAAGATCGTTCTTGTTCAGACCAAGCCTCTCGGCTTTCTCTGTGATCTTCTTGAGATACATCTCTCTTGTGCGAATCTCGTTCTTGATGTTGATGATTTCGGCCAGTGTGATTTTCATAGATGGGATCTCCTTTCAAAATTTGATTTTTAGGCGAATAAAGCGAGGCTTGTCCTCGCTTTGTGGAACCGATCAGATGCAACCACCACAGCTTCCATGCCGCCAGTCTTCTTCGGAAATGGCGTCATAGAGAGCGTGAAGATCCTCCTCGCTCAGGTGAAGGTTGGAAAGCCACGATGAGTTTTCCTCAACCCACGGCTGAAATTCCAGACCGTCTTCGTAGCTGTCCCAGGCTTCTTCCCAGTTTGATTCGAACCACCATCTCCGGTAGCAGCCATAGGTACCCATGTCGCTGGTGCGAACCTCTTCCGGAAGATTAACCTTCACTCCGTCGATGGTGATGATCCATTCACCATGACAGAGGCACGGCCACTTTCCGGTCCATTTTGCTTCAATGTTCATTGAGACTCCTCCTAAATATTTCATTGAAATAGAACAACAAAGGGATTTATTGTTCAGGCGAATTCCCGCAAGCTTTGCTTGCGGTGCATCAGCCACAATACACGTACTCGAACACGAATCAACAAACAAAGGAACGCGGAATACCAGCCAAGCAACATGGAGACAGAAATTCAGGAGAATCAAGGCTTGCTTGCAAGCCAATGCCTAGTAGCATCGAAGGCGAAGCAGCAATGCAGTGAAAGCCGAACGAAGCGAAGCGAAAAAAATCCCCCCTGCCGAAAAAATGGGGGCGCCCACGTCTCCTAATTTGGGAGTTGTCACTCCCCGGCTTAGGTTGCCGCAAAAAAAATAAAAAAGCGACCCAATGATGGGTCGCTTATTTGTTAGTCGAATTCAACAACCGAAAATAATTGTTTTCCTTTGTATGTGTAAAATACTCTTTGGATCTTTTTCATTCCAGTTTCTTCCATCGTTGAATGACGAAGTTCAAAACACCCGATACTATCCCAGTCAATCAGCCTAGCTCCGAGATACCTGTTATTTGTTTTACGGATTTCCCATTCTTTTTCTGCCCACTTAGGCCAATCATGTATTATTGCGGGTTGATGTGTTTGTTTTGCGTTCCAGACTTTGAATTTGTTTTCATGTACGGTGATAATCGGGCAACCAGTGCTCATAAAGTCTTTCCACATGATGTTTGCAACATCTTTATCGGTTTCAACAACTCGTTCAATAGTTCCAAACAGACGATTCACGACAATAAAAATCTGATACATATACAATTTCCTTTCTTTTGACGGGTCACGGCACAGTTGCGGTTTCCGCCCTGGCTACCGTCGTTCGCAAAATAAAAAAAGAGCCCGAAGGCTCTTAAATTTTCCAGACTGTATATTTATGTTTCTTCAATATTGCATATCTAACACAATTTCCAGTTCCTCCGTGTCTGGTTTCAATGTTATCATACGGAGTCACACAAACAAGCAAGTCAGAATGATCAACCATCCAATGGTTCCTTTCATCCAACTTATGAATGGCATCGTTGCTGTTATCAGATAAATATACAACTTCATCTGCTAATTTCAGCATATGTTTGTATTCAGCTTGACTAAACATTCCAGTTTCTTTCCAGCGGAGCTCCTGTCCTTTAAAAGGTACCGAAACGATAGTCTTTACATTGAAGCCTTCACGTTTCATTCGTTCGGCGGACCAGAAAGCGAGCTGATCAACGCCTTGTGCTCCACCGGTAATGACAACAAGCTCGTCATCAAGAGTCTTAAGATTATCCATAATCATCTTGATAACCTTCATGTATGGCTCACGGCTGGAATATCCATAAAGATCTTTCGGACGATGTCCAGTAAATGCAATTTTCATTTTCATTTCCCCTCTTTTATTTTAGAACGGCAACTTTGCCTGTTCATTAAATTTCTGTATGACTTCTTCGATTTCTTTAGAATACCGAGAAGCGTTCGTTTCGCTGGTTGCCTTAGCAATCTTAAGCAAAAGCTGAGCTGCTTCTTCTTTGTTGATGGTTTCGATAGTTTTCCCATTCATAACTTTCTCAGGAATAGAAGAATTGTCGTGAAACGCTCCAACAAACGTTTTGATGTCATACTCACACCAGAATTTGATGGTCCTTCCGCTGATGCCGATGATGGTTTCCATTTCTTCGCCTGTCAGTTTGATGAATTTGATGTACTCCATTGGTAACCTTCCTTTCTTTTGCGGATCGTCGCACAGTCCGAGTTTCTCGTCTGGCTCCCCGTTCATAAAAAATAAAAAGAGCCAGCTCGAAAGCTGACTCTTAATTTTAGAATGGCAACTCATCTGTATCGACAGCCTTAAGATGAATCCTGTCGATGAACCGTACGGGCTCAGGAATTTTATTCTTTTGCCGTTCAATGTGTTTTGCTATAGCTTTGTTACCAATATTATTTTCAGCAAGTATTTTTCGTGCTTTATTTAAGTCGTTGACTTCCTTCCTTATTTCCAGGTCGTCAAGGAAGCAAAGATAAAGTTTGTATTCTTCATTTTCGGAATAAGCGACGATTGAAATCGCGTCATCGATTGTCATATTGTGAATGTTTCTCATGGTTAAACCCCTTTCTTTCTTTTAGATTTTTTCTGCAACAAGACCAAGCTTTGGATAACCGATCTTGACTTTGAACGATTTAATCTCTTCTGCTGTCGCCAACCAGATACCAACAACATAGGCGACCTTTTTCTCTGCAGTTGTGCATTCAACTTTTACTGCATTCCCTTCTTTTGCGATCTCTTTCGGATCTCCGAAGGTGTAAAGACCTTTCATTGTCTTCCCTTCTTTGATAGCCTTCTTGGCAGCTGGAATCAGCTGAAGGTCGAAGACAACCTTTGCCAAATGCCATTTCTTTTCTGCGGCATTTACTTTTATGGCACTGATACCAGAATTAGAAAGCGCCTGAACGATGGCATTGGCCATCTCTTCTGTCATTCTGTCCTGCATAAGAACATCACAACCATTATTGTCTTTGAATAAAATCTGGAACATGGGATCTCCTCCTTTATTTTTGCTAGACTTCCGTCTGCATGAAAACAAAAAAAAGGAGACTGCTTTTCAGCAGTCTCCATGTCGTTGGGTCAGATCTCTTCGGGGATGTAGTCTTCGTCTTCATCATCCCGAAGCGGCACGAGCTCATTGTTGATTTCCTCGACAACACTCTCAATGCCGTTATCGTTCAGCATGGTCACCAGTTCACCGATCAGATCCAGCTCTTTGGTAGCTTTCGCTTTAGCCAGTTCCAGGTCAGGAGCTTTCGCTTCAGCCGCTTCGATGATCTTATCTGATACATCAGGGAAATCTGGCTCTTCAGTCTTCGCCAGAAGCAGGCCATCGCCGCAGACATCAAGGAAATAGTTGTATTTCCTCTGAGCGCTGAATACGTCGATTTTGTACTCAGTGCCGTCTTCCCGCTCGAAGACTCCATACCTGGTTTCGGAGTCAATCGTGGATCTTGATCTTTCGGTATGCTGAGTCATCAGTGTGGTGAACATCACCATCGCTTCTTCGGCGGTGAGATCTTCACTGGACTTCTGCTTCCACATCCGCTGAGTCCAAGCAACGATAGCCACCTTTGCCAGCGCATATCTGGCATCGATCTTCGCCAGAGCCTTGAACCGCATATCCCTGTCATCGTTGCAACCAACAAGATCTTTGCAAGACGCAGAGTGATCACGATACAACACTCTGAACAGATCTTTCGCTGTCAGCTTCGTATTGGCTTTCAGCTTGTACGCCTTTTCCAGTTCTTCCGGAAGTTCAACTGCGATCTGACCGATACCTTTATCAGAGGTATACAGGTCTACGTATTTGCTGCTCCATTTCACAGGATGAACTGTGAAGTAGAACCTCTTGCTTCCATCAGAAACTTCAGTCGTATCAGAGATGATCTGAAGTCCGGCTTCAGCCATAAGCTTCTCCCACTCCGTGGCAAACATGTCGAGTACGCCATTTCCGGCTTTCTTCTCTTTACCGGTCTTTGTGAAGATTGTCTTATCCATATCTTCTTTGGACCGGAATTTGCAAGAGTATCTGTTGAAGTACGGGCTGAACAGAGTTTCGTCCTTTTCGCCTTCATGATGAATCGTAAACAAGGCAATTTCATTATTGGCCTTGCCATGCTTGAATTCATCAATGTCATCTCCCATGGCACAAGCGTGATCTACAATCATCTGCTCGATGATTTCAGGATTTGAGCCCATCCTGATACTATCAGCAGCCTGAGAGAGGTAATACTTCAGGCTTGTTGCAATCAGACCAACCTGATTGGTGAGAGATTCGATCTTAGTCTGACAGAAAGACTCGAAGGATTCATCTGTCACCAGAGTCTTGTCCTTTTCTGTTCCTTCTGTATTCACCGGGATAATCATGTACGATTTTCCAGCATTCCGCTTCTGTGCTTCCAGCCAGATCTTCTCGGTAAATGCCGTTACAGCATCACCATCGTAATCTGCACCCTGAAGGCGCATCGCATACAAGCACTTTACCGGAATTGTTCCGTCGTCATTGGCGACCGGGAACGGAAACACGATTACATCGGCCGGAACCGTATCGTCAAGATACGCTTTAACGACGATAGTTTCAGAAGGAGCGCCATGCGGATATCTAACAAGTGCTACTTCAACGTAACGACCTTTGCTATCAAGGTGCGTCTCCTTCTTGAAAGTAATCGTCACCGTTCCGTCTTCGTTGTGCTTGACCTTGCGGCCAGCATACGAAGGGCTGACACGGATTTCACCATGAAGTCCGCAGGAAGCCGCTTTCTTTGCCGCTTCGTTGATGTCCATACCATCGACATAGCAAAGACTGTACGCAAGACGGTCAGGATACATCTTCAGGTAGCTTGCTGCTACCATCGCTTTACCCTGTGCGTTGCGCAGAAAGTCATTACCTGCTCTGTTGTCGATCTGACGCATGACCAAGTCTTTGTACATCAGATCAGGACGAGCTGCAAATGCACGACCACGGCTTGTATTGACACTTGCCATCTTCCGCCACGCAATTTCAGGAAACTGCATAGCCCAAATCTTACGAGCTTCAGGTTTCAGCAGTTCACGAATCTCGGGCCGTTCCAGCGCGAAGTTTGTGCTAATGATCTGAGTGCCAAGAATTCTCTTGTTGGCAACCTCGTGGTCGCCAGACTGCCACTGCTTCATCATAGTGGTCAGTCCCCACTCTTTAGAATGGGCAATCAGCTCTTCCAGGCTGTTGTAGGCACCGAGTCCCTTGACGAGGCTGGAATTAAGCAACAAAGTGTTGCCAAGTGTGATGGTGCGCTCAACGCCCCAATGGTCAATGACTTTCTTGCCGATATCTGTTGCAAGACCAGGCATAAGCATTCCCTTGATGCCATAGCCAAACAGTGCGATCTTTAACCAAAGCCAGAAAGCCATTATACCTTCTTTAGTCTTGAAGTAATGAACACCGGCACCATCGGCGGCGACATCCTTTACTTCATGCGGTCCGTTGCCTTTCCACACAATCTTGTTTTCAGGGTCGTCAACGGGAACCAGTTTCCTGGACTTCTCATCAACGATGATGAGATTGAGATTGTCCAGAGTCGGAATGACATATTCTCCATTAATCGGACGGCAGCTGCTGAAGATCATGCCACGATTCTGGCACACGACCACACCGGGCATCTTCAGCTCATACTGAGTAAGAGACACGGGCTTATCGGTCCGATAGCCAGTGCCTTTCTTGGCGGTAGAAGGACTGACAGTGAAGAGGAACCCTTCTTCGCTGTTAACGTCCATAGGGTTTCCGTCGTTCAAGATTTTGATTCCTTCGAGTTTAGACATATTGTCTCCTTTCCTTTTCTGTGATCACGGCTCACAGATGCCTTAATTTGATCTCGTCGGGACTTGACGAGAGACTGTTAATTCGGGAGTCACCCGCCTGCCAAATCAGGACTCCTCTGTTCCGCTGGAATTCGCGGCTGAAATTGCATCATCAGAGGGACGACGATGCTGTCTAGAAGAAACCAATGTCGCTTAGCTCCAGACTCGCCAAGTGCATAAAAATAAAAAAGACCGGATTAGTCCGGTCTTTATCGTTGTATTAAATTTTAGTTTTTATGAGATCTTCTTCTTAAACGGTTTAACATTCTTCCCATGGCGGTCGGTCAGAAATTCGGCGGATTGGGTTCCCCAAGCTGTCGCATGTGATTCCAAGACTTTCGTAGTACTCTGCGGTCCACTCCTCAGTATCATCCTCGTTCTGCTCGTCAAGCTCGGCTTCAAAAGCTTCCCAATCAAATTTATCCATAGTTTACCTCCTGCGGTAGGTCGCAACCCATAAATTCTTTCAGGATCGAGTCCTGATTACGAAAGCCCCTTCTTTCGAAGAGGCTTTCGTGTATCAAAACTCAATCAGCCAAGAAGGCTGGTTTTTGATGTTTGTAGTGATGTTTGATTCTGAAATACATGAGCGCACTAGCAAAAGAATTTATTGCTTCATCTTGCAAAGATAAAGATTCATTGCTGTTCCGGATATTTTTGATCATCTCTTCGATCATTCCTTCCATTCCACTGCAGAACGGAGTGGTAAAATAATATACAGGCAATTCTTCTCCTTCGACCCATCTGAGCATGTCAACTGTAAAAAGTCCAAGACCATATCCAATGGTAACTTCAAAACCAGTATGGTATCTTTCAGCTTTTAACAATTTACGGTTGTTAATGTCGATTTCTACTATGGACTTCTTTGTCATTGTGATCTTCCTTTCTTTTTGAATCGTTTTAATGCCAAAGCTCCGTCTTTGACGTGCGGCAGACGATCCATTTGCATGAAAATAAAAAAAGAGAACGCAATATTACTTGCGTTCCCTCTTGAAGAAGTATAATTTACTGTTTGGGAAGTTTAACGTTTTGTTTAGGACGGCCATCCGAAGAACGACCGAACGTGTTCGGCTTGTTCTTCTTCAGTAGGCTCGCTATCCCAGAACCAGTCCCAATTTGGTTCAATATAGTGCGAGCCAGTCTCGTTTTTTACGAGAAGTGGAATTCCCTCATAGAACTGAATAACCTTGCACGGCCCAAGAAGCTTATGCCAGTAGCGGCTCTGCTCCCAATAGGTTGTATCAGGTTTTAACTGGTTAAACGGAATGATTTTTGCCATGGTTATCCCTCCTGCTCTTTAGAGCTATATTTGACGGTTTGAACCGCCATTAAAAATAAAAAAAGCCTGAGCTTGTTAGGCTCAGGCTAATTATTAGGAATTGAAATAATCTTTCAATGCATCGTCTGCACGATGACGACATTTTTCGTCTGTCCAGCTGGGATAATAATCTCTGCTCTGTTTCTGGAACCGACGATGTCCACCGAAATGAGGCTCGGCGTACCGACCCTCCTGATTTTTATGGTGTACCTGCTGGGGTTTCCAGCTGCACCCAAGATGCAGATAACCGTTTTCTCTCTGTTCCTCGTCATACCACAAACCCCACTTGTGAGATTTGGCAATCGCCTTATTGCGGGCAATTACGTTATCCCGAGCGGCTTTGCGGTTGGCGCGAATGTACTCCGGGAGCTCCGGCAGCTCCTCCAGAAGGGACAGCAGGATAATGATGGTCATAATGTTCATTAGAATTCCTCCTTTTCTTTGTATCTTTCTTCTTGCTGAAGATGCAGTTCTTCGGCGTACTGTTCTGCTTCCTCTATGGAGGAGAACATCCCCAAGTGTTCTCCTGTTTCGAGGAAGTGTTCGACAGCTTCTTCTTCAGAAACCAGTTCGCCGTTTATGATCAACGGGAGGAGGACCTCCAATCCGTCGATCTCAACAGAAAAGCTGATCTCCGTTGAAAAGGAGCCATCTTCATTGAAGACAACAATACGATCATTAAGATCGATGTTGCCTTCAACAATTGGATCTGCCATTGCTCCCGGCAGGAAGATAAATCCTGCAAGAAGAACCATGACGAATACCAAGCTCGCCGCTACTTCCCAATAGCGGTAAGCCAAGTATCCAACCAATGCCACCACGGCTATAAACAGAACAGCCACGATGGCAAAGGTAAACGTTGTCCACACCACACTACACACCTCCTTCCGATGCTTGTGGTGTTAACTGTTACCGAGTTGGGACCTCGGTGCAGCCTCTTTGAACTGCCGTAAAATAAAAAAAAAGAGCAGACATTATATCTGCTCTATAAAAACACGCAATTTACATCACGTCTCCTTTCCGTGCTTTTTTCAATGTCCTGGTTTGCACACCAACACCCCCATGTACGTCATAAGCACATTTCCATGTTGGCCCATTGGCTTCTCCAGGCGGAGTTGCCGGTAGCGGTTAACAGCCTTTAGTCAGGTAACAGCCGCTTCTGCACCCCCTGTAAAGACGTCCCATTCCGAAGAATGCCACAGGGTTTCGCCTGAGCTCCTCTGAGCCCGTTTGGCACTTGCACCCAACTTAACAGCTTCATCAGATCTGTTTATTGATCTAGCAGACCTGTACTGTTAAGCGCCTCTGGTGTAGCCCGCCAAGATAAGCCGGAGGATCTTTGTTGTTGCTCGTCATCTTAAAACCTCCTTTCGACGAGTTCTCCTTTACGATTCAAATCGTAAATGGGAAGATTATATTTACGAGCTGCGTTCAGAAGCGTGTTACGCTTATCTTTGCGTAGTTCGCAAATGGAGCCGTAAACCACGATTCCGGTTACGGCATCCGACATTTTTACCCATGCTTCTGCATGGTTGGATTCGTTCTGAGAACGTCCAACATACAGAGCTTTTGGGTTTTGGTCCTTGCTGGCAGAATACTTTTTCTTAGTATCTTGTCCGTAGTAGGACCAAATGTCGGAACGAAACTCTCTGAAGATCGCTTCGTTCCGAATGATCAAACCAACTTGGTTGATTTGACCAACACCAGTGTAGAAACGATGATTGGCTCTGATCAGCGGCTCGCAGGCTGCTTCGTCTTTACGAGTCATTTCAAAGGAGATGGACTCTTTCAGACTGTATTCGCGACCTGCGAATGCACCAATCCAACGGACGTAAACCTTCTTCATGGTTTCCTCCTCTATCTACTCCAGTTCGACTACTTCTGGAGCTTCAGTACCGCTGTTGCCCGGTGGATCTATTGTTAGACTCCATTAAAAATAAAAAAAAAGAGGCTCTTTCGAGCCTCTCTTAATCTGCGAATTTAGCGAGTTCGCCTTCCCCGCTAAATTCACATGCAAATTTGCCAATCTCCTGACGGTTGTGTAAATCACCAGAAAAGATTGGCTGGTATCCCAGCTCAACGCACTTGGCGTTGAGTTCGGTTACTGTTTTTACCGCCATGTTATGCGCTTCGTGCTTTTCCCTGTCAAAGGGAATAGAAAACACGTAGCGGAACATACTCTCATCACCGCTGCGGAGTGCTTCTCTCCGCATTTTTAGTGATTCAACGTAGGGCTTGAATGCACTTACGTATGCAAATGTGTTTACACCTTCTTTTTCCAACATTTTTTCAGTTTCTCTGTTATACATTGTTCAATCCTCCTATTTATGTTTTTTGTTCATAGAGAAAAGAGGTCGTCTTACGACGACCTCTTTCTTGGAATTAGTTGAAGATGTATTTAACATCTCCAATTTCATTTCTGATTACACCGGTTAGGGCATAATTGGTTCTAGCATAAACCATTAAGGACTCTGCGGCATTGCGGGAGCATTCAAACTCCCGACTTTCCATCTGCACATAGGCAGAATGGGAGTTCTTCATTATGATGATGACGAAATCAGAATGTTTCATTTTTGTTTCCTCCATTTTTCTTTTTGCTCGGGTTTGCTCGTAAGCGCCCGGCAGTTCACCGTCCCAAGTGGGAGGGTGGGAATTTACGCTGGAAAATTCCAATAAAAGAAAAAGGATGTAGATATGTTCTCTTCCAAGTCGTCCTTTAAATCATCTTCCAAATCGTTCTTTGAATCATCTTCCAAATCATTCTTCCAAATCATCTTCCAAATCAATTTTCTGAATAAAACATTTAAAGGGGACATGTATATTAAAAATAAATCTTGTCCCCTTTTTTTACGCTGAAATAAAAAAGCATGCTTAAAATCAAATCTTCTTCGACATTAATAAAATATTTTGTAAACATTTCAAAACACTATAAAAAAATAAACAGCATTTATTATCACTTTTTAACGTGTCTTTCGAAAAAGACCGTAAGGGAGAAAGACTCCCTATTATGATTTTTTAGGAGTGATTATTTTATGGACTATCAGATCCCAAAGTATATTTTTGATAAAGAGTATTCCACTCAGTGGAAACGGGAAGTTAAATTCCTCGAAGATAAAGGGATTAACTATACTTATGCTAAGAAGCATTATAAATATCCGATTATCACATACAAATATACTAAGACGCCTGAACTCTTTTTAGCATTGGCTGAATATTACAATCAAGTTCGCACTGAACAGATTCATAAGAAAATCGATAAGATGCCTCTTGAACAGGGTTATATTTCCGTAAAGGAATCTGAATTATCTGATGCTGAAAAGAAAACTATTACCGGAGAAGATTTAGTTGCAGTTATTCAGGACGACACTGAGTAATGGCATACATATTGTCAAAACCCAAAGGCAAGACTCCTGCTCAGACACGGCTTTGCTTTCACTGCAACCAGACAAAACCTTTATCTCAGTTTTACTCCAATAGAGATTGGATTGAAAATGGAAAAAAGGATAAATGGTGCAAACAGTGTCTTGCAAAGATCAGAACCAAAGATGAGATGCGGAGATACTTTTGGGAGAACAACAGAGAATGGCGCGAGAACGTTTGGAACAACGCCATTAAACAAGCAGAAATACAAGCAGCTAAATCTTCTGTATATCAAAAATCCAACGCCGAAAGAAGACAGGTACTGTTAGAGTCAATTGCGTGTCCTATTATGCCTGCATTAATGCAGAAAACTCAGAACTATAAGTATGAGGATCACTCTACGGACACAAACACAAATGACTATGACGAAGCCAAAGAAAACGGTAAGATCGTTGAGTTTGATCCTAAGAAAACAAAGGTTGATAAAAATCTGAAAGTCTACAATGAATTTTTCAACGGCGAGTTCAAAGAATCAGAACTTGAATATCTGGAAAATTACTACAGTGGTCTGGAGAATGATTTCAACCTTTCTGACACTGCTCTTAGGGATACGGCTAAAAAAGTTGCAAAAGCTTCTTTGCTTGCGGATAAAGTTCAGAACGATTATATGCTTGGACGATGCTCTTTACAGGATGTTAAAGATGCAATTGCTCAATTGGACCTTCTTATGAAAACAGGTAACTTTGCTGCATGTAAACGTAAACCCGGAGATAAAGAAGGAATGAGTTCGTGGTCTGAACTTACTTTGCATCTTGAAACTCATGGTTTTTTAGCAGACAAACTTGTCTATTGGGATAAGGACGATGTAGACAAAACTATCCAGGAATTCTCTTACATAGTAGAGGCTCTTGGCCTGGATTCTATGTAAGGAGTGTATTTATATGATAGCCAGAGCGGGAGTTATCACTAATTTCAGCGCGGCAGAAAAGCAAATACTTTTCTGGAGAGATCATCTTGATATTGCAATCGAACAAATGTTTGCACCTATCAAGCTAACAAGAGATCAGCATGTGATTGCAAGAGCCTTTGGAAGAGGAAGCGATGTTAAAATCGTTCAATCCAGAGGCTCCGGTAAAACATGGCTTGTTGCTTTGTGTTGTGCTGCAACTTGCGTTCTTTATCCAGGCACGGTATGTGCTGTTGTATCAGGCACAGCAGCACAGGCTACTATTGTTCTTCAGAAATTAAAGTTGATTTCTGATCAGAATCCTAATCTTGCAAATGAAATTTCAGCTTCGAATGCCAGAAGCCTTGTTCAGATCTCGAAAGATAAGGGCAAATGTTCATTTAAGAATGGTTCGTATATCGAATCATTTTCCATTGACAGTATGCGTGGTAACAGAGCGAAGATTCTTGTATTGGATGAAACAGCTTTAATTCCTCAGGAAGAACAGGATTCTGTCATCGGCCCTGTTAAAAACTATAAACGGGATATATCTTTTAACTATAATTTTAAAGACTATGCTTCCAAGACTATATGCACAACATCTGCATGCCCTAAAGCAAACACTTTTTATGATGACTTCATAAGAGTGCTAAAAGATATGGCAAAGGGTGAACCTGGTTCTTTTGCCTGTGCTTTGGATTATCGTGCTGCAGCTGCGAATGGCATTACGGACATGGACTTCTTTTTAAAAGAAAAAGAGAAGATGCCAGATCTTACCTTCCAAGTAGAGTATGGTTCCAAGTTCGTAGGTTCCAATTCTAATTCTGCTTTGCCTTTTGATCTCACGTCAAAATGCAGAACACTCGAAAATATAGAAATGGAACAGCCGAAAAATTCAAAATCAAGATATATCATTTGTATCGATATAGCAACTTCAAGAGCTAAAGGTTCTGATAACACATGCCTTGTTGTAATTAAATTTACAGAAAAGTCAGATGGATCTTTTGCTCGTAAAGTTGTGAATATACGAACTTTCAATGGTGAGCCTTTGGATTATCTGGCAGAAATAATAAGGGAATATTATCATATCAGATTTCCAAACACCGAAAAGATTATTTACGATGCTCGCGGTGTCGGAGACAGCTTTGACAGATTCTTCGATAAAGAATGGGTTGATGTGTCGTCCGGTCGTGAATATCCTCCGCTTGTTGTGGATGATCAACCTTTGTCCAATCCTGTTGCGGAACAAACGTTGCATCCGTTCCGGGCTGTAAATAATCTGAATCAGAGAATTTATACAAACCTTCGTGTGTGCTTTGAAAAAGGAACAATTGAATTACCCATTCAGGAAAGAACTATGCGGGCTAAACAATTGGATATTCCTGAAGAATCCAAAAGAATGTCAAAAGAAGAAATGGCTATATTCCTTGAAGCAGATGCTATGCAAATGGAAATGGGCAATATCGTAGAAAAGACAAGCTCTTCAGGTAATAAAACCTATGATGTTCCTAAAGCAACACAACATAAGGATAGATATTCAGCATTGGCTATGGGCAATGACTACATATCAGAACTCGAAAAAATGAATGTCAAGCAACATCAAAGGGGACCAGTGTGCGTTGGCATAACTGGTGGCTTTGGTGATGCTTATTCTAAACGTATTGCTAAAACGTTTGGTAGATTTTAAAGAAAGGGGCTGAGTCCAATGGGCTTATTTAATCGGCTTCTGGGCCGTACTGAGACTGTTGCAGAGACACAGCCTCAAAAGAAACGTGAAGTTATTGTTGGAGTAGACCGGGAAAAAGATCAAACTACTATTCAAAGTTTCAATAACTCAAACTTTACATTTACTGGTGAGCTTGCTGATTTTGATTATGTTGGCATCCTTCGAAACAAACAGGATAACATTCAAAGTATTTATCAGCTGGTTGACTATTATACTGACGCAGATCCTATTGTTCATGGAATTATAAAACATGTATATGTTCCATTTTCCACTTGTTCCGACTGGTATCTTACAGGATCAAAGAAAAAGACGTATGCGCTTTTTGAAGAACAATATAAACGAATGCGGCTCAGAGAAAAAATAGATGCTATCATGCTTGAAGTATGGAAATACTATAATGTCTGTTGCTATTTGTATAATGGCGATTTGATCACACTTCCGATTCACAAATGGAGAATTGGTAATACTACTTTCAATGGTACACCAATTGTTGATTACGACTGTCAAAGTATTATCAACGAAATACGTGCCAAGACATATAGTGTTGAGGACAAATATGTAAAGGATAGTAATATTGATTATATTCTTAAAGGTTATCCAGAAGAAATTCAAAAAGCAGTAAAAGAAAACAGACAGTATGCTCAGTTGAATCCTGAGAATACTTTTGTTTTGCAATGCACAAAGGAAAGTTGGCAAAGGTATTCCATACCTTTCCTTGTTGCTTGCTTAAGAGCATTATCAAAGAAAGAACTAATTTCCAGTTATGAAGACGCGATGCTGAATATTGGCAAACGAAGCTTTGTTCATGTGAAATATGGAGAAAGTTCTAAAACAAATGACATACTGCCTGATGAACAACAGTTAAGTAAAATCAGAAGAATCTTCATTTCAGCTATGAGTGGAACACCGCTTGCTGTAACAAACCACCTTGCTACTGCCAATCCTGTTCAGTTTGACTTAAACGATCTTTTCCAATGGGATAAATATAAAGGTGTTAACAACGATATTCTTGCAGCTGGCGGAATAAGCGCTGTTTTAGTTACAGGTGTATCTGATGATGGTTCTACCTTTGCTTCTGCTCAGGTTTCAACACAAACCGCTGAAGCTCGTATTAATGCTGTACGTGATGAATTCTGTGACATGATGACTAAAATCAACAAAAGACTTGCTGAAGAAATTCCAGGAACGTACAACCTTAAAGAAATTCCTGAATTTCATTTCCAGCCGTTGTCCATGGAAGGCAAGAAAGCTTTACGTGAAAAGGCTCTTGAGTTATGGCAGAAAGGCGTTATTTCAACAGATACCATGTCTAAGTCTCAAGGATATTCTCTTGAAGTTGAAAGAGATAAGAGACAGAAAGAAAAGACAGATGGCACTGATGAAACAATGCTTCCAAGGGAGCTTTACAATACACAAAATAACAATGAAAACGTCGGACGTCCTGAATTGGACAATGACGAGCGCACATCCGATCCTGAAAGTGCTGTAAGAGGTCGTGAACCGAAGCCAAGTAATCCAGAAGGATCAATGGATGACGAGTCGTAGTCCAGGCGACGATAAACAAACTGGGACTGTGAAAAGGTTGTTGCGCCTTAATGCAACGTTGGAGTGGTAACGGCACCGAAAAGCCGAGAATATTAGTAGTGCTGTCAGCGCCTCTTATATCTCGTTTGTTATTTGTTATGACGAATTATAATGCGCACCTTGACAGTGTCTGGGCATCCGTAAGGTGTAAGTCCCAGAGTTTGCTTACATAGCTCAATGGCAGAGCATTCGGCTGTTAACCGAACGGCTCTAGGTTCGAGTCCTAGTGTAAGCGCAGATGGTTCTCACCGAAAGGTGTTAATCATAGATTAGCCTTGCGCTCTTTGTCTCCCACCACTGAACGCAAAGCAAAAGGAGAGTCAAAATGAGCAAATTAGTATTTGCTTCTACCATCTCCGCAATTGAACAGTCAGATGTGTTTATGACTGTGAAAGCTCGCATCTGCGAAGCTCCTGAGGCTAATCTTAATGGAGCGAGAGTAACCGAAGCTTTTATTGATGAAATTGTCAATAATGAAGCAAGGTATGTGGGCTTGCCGCTGTACGCCGATAAAAAGGCTTTGATCAGCGGAAATTACAATCGCCTTGGTCATCTGTATGACATTAAAACAGGCGAATTTCATTCGACACAAATCGGATCGTTTTACAAGTTTGAAAAGCAATCTAATAAAGACGGTTGCGCCTTAATTGGATATGCGCGGATTCCAAAACGTAACAAGAAGCTTAGCAAAGCTATTCTTGAGTTATTCTCAGAAAATGCTTTAAAGTTTTCCTTTGAAGTTACTGTTGGCGAATACGAGGAACTTGATGATAACACTATCCTGATTGATGTGTCTGAAAACAATTACTTGGAGGGCACTGCCATTGTGACCTATCCAGCCTGTGAAGATGCTGTTGCACTTGAATTAGTTGCACAGCAAAAAGCAGATGAAACCAGAAAGGATGATGAGGAAATGGCAGAAGTAGAAAACAAGGCTGAAGTTGTTGAAACCGAAGCCACTCAGTCTGAACTGGCTGAAGAAAAAAAGGCAGTTTCCGAAGAGGAAACCGCCGAACAGGAAGAAACTGCTTCCGAAGAAGAAAATGCTTCCCAGGAAGATGCTGCCTGCAATAACAAGAAGAAGGAAAATGCAGAAGAAGAGATCGCAACTGTATACGTTACGACCACAGAAACAGTAACGCATGAAACTCATGCTTATGATTCTGAAACAGATCGTGCCGTGCATCAGGAAGTCGAAATTCAGACAACCACTACCGAACCTGTTGATGGTGAACTTGTGGTTACTGATGATGGCGTGCATGTTGCGGAAAATGAAGCTGCTGAGGAGCAAGTTGTCGAGACAGTAAAGGCTGAAGACGACGGCGCTCCAACTCAAAACGATGGTGATACTAACGATGATACGCCATCGGATACTCCTTCTGAAGAACCTGGTCCTGCGGATGAACCCGCTGAAACACCAGACGTCGTTCATGTTGAAGACCAGAAAAAGACTGCAGAACAAATGATTGCAGAGCTTGTTGAAGCAATCAATGATCTGAAGTCTGAAATTGCTGAACTGAAAGAAAAGAAAACAGTTACAGCTGAAATTAATCCTTTTATGGATACGCTTAAGACTGAGAATAAATATTCTCTGCTTGAGAAGGATGAAAAAGTACCCACCTATTCTTTACTGTCTATGTAAAGAATAAATTTATTTGAAAGGAATGACCTAGCGTGGCTGGATATATGACCAAGCTTCAGGGCTACGTGTATGAGGGCGAGCTTGTTAATGGAACTAATGCTCCTGTTAAGAACGGCATCATTATGGTTCAGGACGGCAACAGTCTTGTTCTTCCCTCTGCTGAGTCCACGACCAAGTTCATCTGCAAAGAAGTTACTACTATTTATGATGGTATGGTCGCTTACCGTTTTATTGTTGACAAGCTGAATAAGCGTTACTATTTTGTCGAGAATGGCTCTGAGTATTTCAATGATCAGGCCGAGTACGACAACAGGGAACATGCTGTGCCTGCAGATCTTGAGCTGCGTGCTCATCCTCTGCTGGTTGGCGATGAATTTGTTACTACTATGGTTACCGGGACGCCTGTTGCTGGCACCTCATATGGTGTGCAGGCTGACGGTACTATCGGTTAATCGGAGGTGAATAGACATGGCTATCGAAAAGATTGAACGCGGCATGAAGCTGATTAAGGTGCTGGCCGCTGAAAACCGTGGTGAACGTGTCGACTCCGATAAGATCGCAGAAGCCCAGCAGATCGTAAGTGAATTAACTCGTGATCTGACTCCGGGCAATTGCCATCTGATTGCGCAGACCGTTGCGTACACCGTTGAAGACCTGCAGAAGAATGCTCTGGATTTCCTGGGCACTGTTGCGGATATCAAGAATATTAGCTATGGCGAAAAGGCTGCATTTAAGCTTCGCCATGGCGGAATCAAGGCTGTCATTCAGGCGAAGGGTGCTACTGCTCCTCGCAGCTACGTAAGTGACAGTCAGGTTCTGGTTGAGACTAAGGAAATCGCTGCTCGTCCTGCTATCAATATTATTGATCTGCGGACTGGCCGTGTTCAGATCGGTGATCTGATCCGCGAAGCAAACGAAGCGATTACTGACAAGAAGCTGAAGATGGCGCAGCAGGTTCTGCATGCTGGCATCTCCAAGTTCAGCACTCCCTTCTATAGCGCGAGTGTGACCAATCTGAATCAGGCTCTGCTGGATGCTCAGCTGATGCATTTCCGTCGGTTTGGTCCTGTGACTATCCTGGGCGATATGGCTCTGGTGTCTCAGCTGGCTGCTTGGACTGGCATGGCTGTGAATCCTACTTCTATGCAGTACAGCGGAAATATGCTGGACGAGCGGAATAAGAACGGCTTTATTGGCAACTACAATGGCTGTGCTGTTGTTGGTATGACCAATGCTTACGAAGATGACGGCGTGACCCCGATTCTGAATCCTAACTGGCTGTACATTCTGCCGGGTGGACAGACTGCGGATGCTCGTAACCTCAAGCTGGTTAACGAGGGTGGCGTGAACTCTATGAGTTCTCAGAACATCGATGACCGTACGTATGAAGTGCTGCTTGACACTTGGTTTGGCGCTGCGTTTGTTACTGGTAAGAATCCTACCAGCGGCGCACACGAACTGCAGCCCTAATTATTGATTTTTTAATCGCAAAGGGACGGCTTTTACGGCCGTCCCTTTGCTTTTGATTAACTGAAAGGATTGAAGGATAAATGGATAATACTACTACTTTACGTATTTACAATAATACGAACTATGACATTGGTGTAACTTTATCTTCTACGCAACAGCGAGTTATTCGTGCTGGTTCTTTTTTACCCTATGTCGCAATTGAAGACATTCTTTTTATTGAAGACAACTCTCGTTGTAAGCCTTTCTCTTCTAAGATTTTTTCGATCAAGGACTCCAATAATAAAGAATATTCTCTTGAGGATCTCGGCGGTGCAACCGATCCTTATGTTGAAAAAATGTTTTCCCCGGATGAAATTATGGCAAATCTGAATAAATCTGCAAAACACATTGCTAGTTGGATTGCTGACATAAACGATCCTGTTCAGCTGGATGCTATTGCGGCAATGGCTGGACAAATGGATTTGCAGGGGAGCAAACTGAAGGTAATACAGGCGAAAATCCCAAATCAAAATCTTCTTGACACAGAAGAATAAATCAGAAAGGAGCGGTTGACTTGTATAACATCACAGAGGCAGCCACGGAGCTAGCAGAATGGTATAGTCCGTTAAGTTCTCAGGTGCTTGTATATGATAGCGAATATAGAAAATGTATTGTTCAAGCTATCAAAAAATTTTATGTTGATATCAACCATCCTGATGATTATGACAGAACTTTGTTTACTACAGATGAAGAAGAAGTTCTCTATTACGATAAGGATTTTGATATACTTGAAGAAGAGTATATTTTTATTCTTGCGAAAATTAGGTTTAAACGTATGTCTTTGTCTGAGGTAACTGGTGATCATGCCGTTAGTTATACAACTAATGCATTATCAGTAACAGGAGCTAAAGAAGCATACAAATCCATTCAACAGGAAATTGAAGACCTCGAAAGAGAACGTCTCATCGTTTTTCATAAATTAATGGCCAGAGAAGGATGAAAACAATGAGTGATTTTAAAGTTAAGATTGAATATAAGAATAAAGAGTTAGAAACAGTCGTAGAAAAAGAATACGATTTTATTGATTATACAGAAATGCTCAGTCGAGAACTTAACCGTATTCTTAAAAACGTAGAAGACGTTTTTTTCTATATGTCTGACTATAAGCCAAAAAACGAATGGGATAAAGAATTGTTAGAACGATTCGACAACATTCGGCATAAACTTCTTGACCAGGCAAACGCAATTAAACGTTTACCAAACACTTTATCTTATAAAACAATCCCTGCTAACACTATGTCCATTAGTGAGTTTATCTCAAGATCTTTAAAATAATAAAGGAGGCGGCAATATGTCGATACCGTATGTTCCGCAAGAATCCAGAACGCGGTTTCTCGTTCCTAAAACATTAGCCGCTGACTTTGACAATTTTCTTAATCATGATATTCCGAATACTGTAATGGACTTTGAACTTGTTCATGATTGGTATGAAAAAGAAAATGAAGAATATACACCAAAGTATATTCGTGGAGAAATATATCCAGACGCCACTAAAAGCCGCTATGAAAATACAGACAACAACATGAATATACGTTGTTCTCTTACAAGCGGTATACGTAAAGGCGATATGGTTATTGAACCTGACAACACTATTTATCTGTTGGATTGGAATGGGCACAAAGAAAGCAACAACATTCCATCTCGTGCTGTATATTGCAATCTTTACCTTGAAGTGTACAGAGATGGCAAAATGTATGTGGATGATGAAGGTTATGCAATCAATGATGAAGGCTACGTTGTGAGCGGCTATAACTATAACAAAGGAATAGAAAGCAATCATGAAATTATTTGTCATTCAATTCCAGCAAACGCATACCGATATGATGGAAGACCAGAATATGTAGCTGTATCTGGTACGCCAGGTACCATAGCCGGAGCTTTAACTATTTTGATTGTTCAATATAATGAACAGACTAAAAATGTAAGAATCGGAGACAAGTTTGAATGGGGCGGAAACACTCATGAAATCGTCGATATTGACGGAGTTGGCGTCGACATTAATCAAACACACGGAATACTGAAATTTCAAGCGAAACGTGCAGCTGGTGGTTTACATGGCTACGATTAAGTCTTTTACTGCTACTGCCGATTATACAATTTCATCTGGTAATGAATCTTGGAGAAACCGAATTGACGAAGGTATGGAACCGCCTGAAGTTACTGGTGGAATGATTAATCTTCCACAGCAAGGACAAAGACAATCCAAAGCCGCTGTAACTGGCGGAAGATTCGAAGCCGGATCTGAAGAAGCAACGTACGCAGAAGAAAATTCCAGAAAAATAATCGACAGTATTTTGCCCGGTGAAATTGAAAGCGTCATAGACAGAATGATAGATGGATCATATGACTTAAAAGACTTGGAATTTTTTCTTACAAATATTGTTAAAAGCCAATATCAAATTATTGCCGGTGAATTCTCTGATAATCCGGATGAAGCTCTTGCAACACAACAAGTAATTGATTCTCTTGAAGTGAAACTAACAATCAGTGGAATTCCTACAAGAGAAGAAATTATCAAAGCAGCTGAAGAAGCTGTTATTCCTTTAATAACAAATATTTTAGGAGGTGGTACTTCATGATGGGTTGGATAGACGCATGGAATACTATCATACGTAAAGTAATCTGGCCTGATTACGATTTGAAAGCATTGATGAAGATACCGCCAAAGACAAACATCATCCAATTTATAGACAGATATTTTATTAGCGCTGGATATACAAATAAACTTCTCACAGACGAAGTTTGCAGAATAGTATATTCTGATGTACAAGGAACTGAAACAGATGTTCCAAATGTAACGAAGAATATGCTGCTCTTCGATATATATGTAAAAACAAGTGAATTACACAATATCGGGGATGACCGTTTAAAAATGCGTACTCACCTAATTGCCGAACGTTTATTTAAATTATTAACACGGGAAAGATATCTTGCAGATACAGGATATCGTTTCTGGATAGCAGGTGCTTGGGACATGGGTACTCGCGTAACTGGATATACGCGATATAGCATAGCTTTCAGATACATGAAGGTATACTAATTGTTTAGCATTTCTAAACCAACATAGTAAAAATATGCCGCCTGAGACATTGGGCGGCTAAATAAATACAGTCTCAAAGGTAATTTGAAGGCCTCTGAATACGATATAACCCAAATATATTAGCTTGTGGGAGAGCAGATATATGGTGGTTATAAATATATTGCAAGAGAGGTCATGCACTATGGCAACCTATAATTCTGCGCTTAAGGGCTATGTGGCTGACGTGCCGAAGGTAGTGTTCCGTCGGTGCGATGGGCATGCTTATGCCTTTACTGAGCTGACGGCCGCTACTGTTAGCGCAAACATTGAAACAATCGATATTAATGCCGGTTGGTCCCTAATGGGAATTGGGGCTTCATACAGTAATGTATGAATGGTTCTATCTTAATTCGGTTAAAATCCTGAAAAGGACAATCCCGAGCTACGCACAAAGCAATGAAGATAGCACAGTCTGTTTTGTGTAAGGTGTAACGACTAACCTCTAACCAAGGTGTAGAATCAAGTGATTCGAAAGAGATAGGCCCAAGTATGTGCATAATCCTTGGGTATAAATATAGTCTGATCTGCATGGAAACATGCAGCTGTCATTATGACGGGTGCGAATTAACGACTCGCGCTGAACAAAATGGTTCCCTGTTGCTGTTATTCCTGGCAACTCTACGTTCACGATGAATTTTACATGTGGACAGTTCGACGCCGATCTGTTTGCTATGGCGAACAAGACGCAGTATACGAAGAACAGCAACTATCAGCTCGACACGACTGAGCGTCATACTCCCGATGCAAATCATAAGATTGAACTGCTGAAGACTCCTATCGAAGGCAGTATCTTCATTGATGGCATGGAGCCTATTACGACTCAGAGCGGTACTGTTACCGCTGGTCATTATCTGATCAACGGCAAGGAAATTACTTTCTCTGCTGATGATGATATTGATTTTGTGGATGTGGTTTATTCTTATACGCAGGAAGCGTATGAAGCCATCGTTACCAATAAGGAATCCGCTATCGGTGAGTGTTCTGCCATCTGGCCGGTCTACGGCTCTGGCGATGACTGCACCGAGAGCGCTATTGTTGGCTACTATGTAGTCAAGGTGTTCCGTGCTCGTATTACTACGATTCCTGGTATGGACACGTCGTATAAGAGTGCTGCAACGTTCCAGTTCGAATTAACGGCTCTGGACGCCAAGCGTAACGACGAGGGTGCGTACAGCACCGCTTACTTCAAGAAGTAAGCAAAGATTACTAACAATAAGGTTTTACCGCAAGGTATTTTACAATAAAGGTTTCAGTTAGTTAATCTCTTAAGGGGATACTGCAACCTTGCAGTATCCCCTTTTTTTATAAGGATTGAAGGAAAGAAGGAAAAATGATGCCAAAGCCGATTCCAAAACCGACTAAAGAACTTCCGCCACCGGAAGAACATAAAACAAGTATGCCTGAAGGTTTTACGATTAAATATACCGAACCCGAAAATCCAGATATTCCGGAAGAAACAAAAGAAAAAGGAGAAGTTCCAGAGACAACTCCTGAAAAAAAAGAAATGCCATCAGATATTAAAGAAGAGAATTGTGTAGAAGTTGATGGCGTTAAAATTGAAATCAAGCCCACTAAGCTGAAGTATTTCCGGAATAAAAGCGCTTCAGGTTATGGGATTATCAAAGCTGTACCTGTGCATGAGTTATTTAAATATGAAAAAGGAATTCTCGATCCGGAACGAGACGCAGATCAGCTTGTATATGACTTTCTTGTTGCCGCTTTCAATGACTCTACTTTTGTCAGAGATAATTATAATGAAATGGATGCTGAAATATTAGATAGAGTTACTAAAATTTTCGGCCGAATTAATCATATAGACGAAAAAGAAGAGGCTGCAAGAAAAAACAGGGAAGCCCAGGAGCAAGCGAAACATTAAACTTAGACGAAGCAGTTGCTGCTGTCGCTGCACACCTGGGCGAAGTAGACGAGGACAAAATCAATAATATGTCTTATGTTTTCTTCCAAGATGTTCTTGCTGCTCTTGGTAAGAGAATTAACTTTGAGTCCATATCGAATATGTATGGCAAAACTGTATTCGACAAAAAGGGCGGAGAAGCAATAACCAGAATGATACAGCAAGCAAATCCGCTTATTAAACCAAGCACTTCCAACAGCGCAGCGACATTCCTTAGTATGCCCGGAGGTATGACTATTATTGAATCCGGACAAAAGGACGTTGCAAAACAAGCACTTGGTGATACCAGTTGGTTTGAAGAGTATTTAAAGTAAAGGAGAATTCAAAATGAGTAATTACGAATTATATGAAAAAGTTTTAGAAGCATTAAACGGTGATGAAGGTACGTTTAATGCAGCCGCAAGAAACTGGATTGAAGGCGCTGACAATGTTGAATTTAATAATGTTGTAGCAAACGATCTGTTCTGGACTGCTAAAAGGTATTGTGCAATTTGGCGGAGTAACGCAATCAGCTCACGTATCTCAAAGATTCGTATGATTGAATGTGTACGTCAGCTTGCTGAAATGGGACTTCCAAATCCTTACCAGAAAGAAGAATCCAAGGAAATTCCAGAGCCTGCAGACAATACGAAAGAAGAAGTAAAGCCTGCTGAAATTATCAAAGAAGAACCGAAGGAAGAAATTAAGAAAGAAGAACCTAAACATATTCTCGGTGTTATTCCAGAAGAAAAGCCAAAGCTTTTCAACAAACGTAAGAATCGGTGATCTTATGACAGTGAGAGAATTAATCGAAGAACTGGAAGAATATCCTATGGATTTACCAGTATGCGTTGATTATAAAGAAGTAACGCAAGTCGATATTAATGAAAGTCACTATTATATGGACGAGACATATCCTACTGGGTATGTGTACACTACGGCTGTAGTATTGGAGTGATAATATATGACAGTAAAAGAACTTATCGATCTCCTCAAAAAGCAGCCGAAGGATGCTGTAGTTATGTATCGTCATAATAAATACGGCCGAATTGACATAGATGAATTACATTATTCAGAAGAAGAATTGTTATTCGGTAGAAAGATTAAAACCGTTACACTGGAAGGAAAGGCAGATGATTAACAATGTTATATGGTGAGTTTATTAATAAGGCAATAGACTTAACTATAACACAAGCTGATAATGGGTTATATTATCTGGAACCATTATGGAGAACTATATTGCATGATGCTAATTTAAATTGTGAAGATATCAGTGATTTTAAGGTTAACCCCGCTGAAGTATTGGAAGTTTTAAAACTTGAAGTTGAAAAAAAGAATATCATAAATTCAGAAAAGCCATATGTATTACATTGGCTTTATGATTTAATTACAGCTCAAGTTGAACCAGCGATGCTTCAGGAAGAAACTGATTATATTAAACAAGTAATGGAATACATGAAAGCAAATCATGAAGGCGTTACATTGAAGGAATAAGATTAAGGGGAGTACCTTATTTTGGTACTCCCCTATTTTTTTATTTAATATATACATATAATAATATCTTTAAATATATCCAGAATCAAACTTTTATTATTGCTATAACAATCTTGTTGATAACAGAACAACAGGATTACACTTTGAATACTTTCTATAACAATAATTATCTTTTCTTAAACATTTTTTTATAAGGTATATCTTCTATACCATCAATTATATGCAATTGTTTTCTTTGAGCAACAGTCATACCTTTGTTATTTATGTGTAAAATCTCCTTTCTAAGAAAGTTAACATATACATTTTATTTTGTGAAGAGGTGTTATTATGGTTGATACAACTATTCGTATTGCTCTTGATGTTGATGGTTCAAGCGCAATTAAAGAGTTTTCAAGTATAAAAGATGCTTCAAAGGGCGTACTTGATAATATTAAACAAATACAAAATTCGGCTGGAGAAATGATTTCCGGTTCTGATGAGTTTTTTTCTCAAGGGAAGGACTCAATTGTTAATTCTTTTTCCAGAATTAACAAGATAAACCAAGAGATAGATAGTTCACCTATTTTTTCAGAAAAGCAATTAAGTGACTTGTACGCTGAAAGAGAAATGCTTCGCAGAGGAATTGAAGCAACAATAAATGAAATGCGTTCATTTGTTACTGCTTCATCTACTTTAATGTCTTCTGTTGGCGGGAAAAAAGCAGGCCAGAGTTTATTGAAAACTGCAACCAATTTAATGCCAAATATGCGTGCATTGGTAACACAAGTTGCTGATTTTCAAAGATCTGCTACAACACTGATGGATACAGCTTCTTTTAAAGCAGGAATAAAAAATAAACTTTTTGATAATGGTATTTTTGAACAACTTGGAATGTCAAGAACTTCAAAAGCAGCAGATGCTTTGTCAGAAATATTAATGTTCCAAGGAACAGACCAAACACAACGTAAAGGTTTTATGTCGCAAATATCAAGAGGATCTGAAAAACAAGCACATCTTTTTGATAGCTTTGCAAATATGCTTCCATCTCAATTTCAAAATTTTCACGCGGCAAAAGGCGCTATATCCGAGCCAAACAGCAACGAAGCTTTAACAAACAAAGAAAAGGCTATAGTTGAAAATTTACTTAAAACCAATCCTTACTTTTTGTCAGCTGCTGAAAAATCGGGAGTAGCTGTTCGATTAAACGGAACGATTGGAATGAGGAATGGACTAACCCGGGGGTTAATCAACAATCTTTCCAGCGAGTTATATGATGCGATCATTTCTTCTGCAAAAGGTATGCCGATGTATGGCATTACAGATGTTAATGATAAACAATTTTGGGATAGAATCGCTAGAAAAAACAATAAACCTTTTTTAGGTAATATGAATGCAGCACGCATTCTATCCGATAATTTCAGTTGGCTCACGCCTAATCGTGGAGCAAAAGTATCAAATATTCCATTAAATCAATTTAGTGACACAGAGGCAAAAATACCGTTTTCTCCAAACATTAAACGATACGAAGTTGCAAATTATACTTTATCTGATTTACAAGCCGGTGTTGATTTAAATAGAGATAGAACAAAGTTTTACGGTCAATCAGACAGAGATGATCGTTATATGTCTATTGACCATAGTTTGCATCTGGAAAACATATTTAGACATCGTAAAACTGGTAAGATGCCGAATAATAACGATGCAATTGATGATATTGTTTATCTTCAAGTTGATCCGCGACTTGCAGATCCAGGTCTTGATGAAAAAACAAGAAACGATTTAATGCAACAATATGCGAAATACATTGACGAAGGACTTACAAAGTCTCCTCACGGAAAACAAACACATTATACGTTTTCGCGAGCACATAAAGGATTAGGTTTGGAGTTTGTTGCTGATCCTTTATATAATGCCATTGCGCCTGTTATAAATCAAGAAACAGGAGAAAGAGATAAAAGTGTTTTTTGGGGCGGACTAAAAAATTTGCACTTCGTCGGAGACGAAGCATTTAATAAAGCAGCAAAAACGCTAGAATACGCGAGTAAACCTGCAACATCTGGCGAAAGCATTCAAGATTTATTTGGCACCAAACTGCCAAAGAACTTAAAAATTGGACTGTTTGATCTTGAAGATGCCGCAAAATTTGGACAAACACCTTCAGAAATTGGCGGGTCTGGTATGAACGGAACAAGCTACATAAACAGCAAGTATGTTCCAAGAGGATTTCAAGCACGCATGCCAGGTGTTAAAACAGCCTTAAGCCCATTGAATTTATCAAGTTTTCTGGCTCCCTTTGGTGGCTCCGTAAAAACAATCGGTCCTGACGGAAGAGTAGAAGAAATAACAGACGATTTGGATCTTTTACTTAGTATGTCCGATGTAAAAAACGCCGGAATCAAATATAAAGATGATAATGGAAAACTACTTCCTACAGAAGAAATTAAAAAGAATATTGCAGAAGAAATTGAACGTTCAGGTGGAAAAATTTTTGCAAACAAAACAATGAAAGATGCTCAAGGCGGAATCCACTGGATGTCCAGACAAGCATCGCAGATTCTTGGTAATTCTCCGGAATTTGTCGAAATGACAACACGAGCATTTTTAGACGAGTATGCCCGTGTTGGAACAATGCAGGGAGCTCTTGATACCGTCTTTGCTGGTAACTCAGAAATGAGAGATTTAATATTAGCAACAAACGGTGCTGTCATGGGAGATAAGCGCATTCAGGACGAAATACAAGGATTCCGTCTTGGAATGCTTACGAGAATTTCGCAAGGAGATACAATTTTACCTAGATCCTTAGAAACTTCCAGGGCAATGGCTCAACCATATTTCTTTAATGCAATTATATCTGGATTAAAAAACATAAACGAAAGCGGCACAGGCATAATTAAAGACGGAGAAACAAAATCATATTACGATACACTGTACTCTCAAATGTCTGAAGACCAAAGAAAAACACTTGGTTTGCTGACTATGGATGATGACGAAATTGCTTTTCAGAAGCTCATGGCTTCAGTTGTAGGAATTAGTCGGTATCCTGCAACGACACGTTCTGCAAGAGAAGTTAAAAATATATCTGTCGGAAACTCTCAACGTGAAAAAGCAATTCAAAAGTATCTTTCAGATTCTGGTTTTGATCCGGATGCTTTTTATATTTCACCTTCATCTCCAGTTATGCAGCTTCTGCAAGACGCTGATTTCGATGGAGACGTCATGGATTTGATTGGTCTTGCATATACAGGTAAAAATAAAAAAGGCGAAAAAGTTGCAGCGGCAGAGATTTTGAAAAAAGCTTATGATTTAGGTATAAAGAAAATAGACGAAAGAGGCCTTTCTCAAGCTGAAGCAGATAAAATAAAAGAAGAATTTAAACATAACGTCTTTGGTGCAGATGATATTGATTTAAATAAAGGTATAGATGTTATGAAAGTACTCGTTCCAGCAATGCAGAATGGGTATTTTATGGGTGGTCCTGACGCAACTATTCGTAACGCAATGCAAGTTCCTTGGGATTCAACTGTTTTAAAAGCTATGTCTGCTGCAGAATCACAATACAGTGTTAATTCTATTAGAAATAAGACTGGTATAGAAATGGATACAACTCCGGAACAATTAGAAGTGTTATCAAAATACAGAGCATTTACGGAGTTTTTCCATATTGTCGATAAAAACAGAGATAAATATGGAAACGTATCCATTCCAAATTTAATCGAAAGCGCTAAAGGCAGCGATGGTTTGCTTGGCGCTAAATTCTGGTCAACCAATCTTCCGTTTAATACAATGTCTAGCAATGTACGTTCTATGATGCTTTCTCGGTATTTTGCTAAACAAAGAGGCGTAGATATTAATAAAAATTATGACTGGAATTATATTTTTGATTCTGCGTTAGGGAAAAAGGATGAATCAACTGCTTTAGGTCGTATGCAATCTGCGTTACGTGATACTTGGATGGGATATTTAAATGCAGATTATCTTGCCATAGACGAAGAAACAATTGCTAAATTAGGAGAATTGCGCTCTGCTGCAATTGATGAACAAGCAGCGTTAGTGAAAAATGAAAGAGATAGACAAGGTAAAGCGTTTAACGAAAAAGGATCAAATAGAGCAATAGCCGAAAGAGTAGTTAATAGATTAGGCGGCAAGGTTATTCAAAACGCATTGTCTGGTATGGCAATGTCCGCATCGCATATGCACGACGAAGGCGTAAATGATTCGATTTTCACAACATTAGAAGCAATGAAGTTACCAAACGTTGTCGGAGGTTTAGACTTTACAAAGTTATTATCTGCAAAAACAACTCCTAAAGCGTTTGAAGAAATGAGTGAACCCACTCAGAATACTAAACTTGCTAGACTTTTGGAGTCATTTAATTTGTTGACTGTAGATGAGAAAAAAAGAATGATTGACAATATGCCAAGACTTTCTTTTAGCTCATTGTCGAAATTTGCATATAATCCAGCAAACTTTATGGAAGACTTAATTACTGGACGTGAAAATAATTCAACGCTTGCTAGTACAGAAATTGGGCAAGCTGCACATACAGCAATTGAGCACTTTATGCAACTGCGAATGAATGCTTCAGCACCATTGTCAGAAGATCAGCTGAAAGCAGCACAAAAAGAAGCTCTTGATGTTTTTGACGAGTATCTTGGTTTAAAAAAGCAAGGAAAAGGATTTAAACTTCCTGCAGGAAGCAGAGGATTAACAGATGCTGAACGCCAAACGTTAAAAACAAGTGGAACAAACTTAAACGACAGATATTACGCTCTTCGTCAATTTTTAGGTGGAGAAGGATTATTAAGCATTTATCCAGAAAGCGATTGGCAAGTCGTTGGCATAGAATCAAGCGACGTAGGAAAAGGTCCAAAAACTGCTGCTGGAAATATGATAATAACAGGTAAAGGGAAAAAATTAACAACAGATGAAGACGTAGGTATGACTGGTTCATACGACTTAAGATTCAGAAGCAGAAAAGATGACCAACGCGAAGTGATGGCAGATATTAAGAATTATTGGAAACCATCAGACGACGATTGGAAAAAATGGAGAGTACAGCAGGCTATTTATGATAGTCAACTTCAAAAAAATGGAGTAAACATTGGTGAAGTTGGCATTATAGAACCATACCAGAATCGAATTCGAAAAATGATTTTTTCTGATGCTGATTTAAATTTAAGTGATGATAATGTATCTAGGTCGATTAATAGAATTCAACAACTTGCAAAAGAAAATACATCTATCGGAGACGTGCTTGATGCAGCTAAATTTCTCCGTGAAAACATGTTTGGAGATATTAGGGAAAGTGTTGCAGATCAAATTGTTAACAGAAAAGGAAGTTCTAAAAGCGGAAAATTTAATACAGGAAGTATAACAGATGCTTTATGGTTGCACGACAGATATAATGAAGCAATTGAAGCAGATGAAGAAATTCAAAGTTTTGTTAACAAAAGAACAAGAGAAAGAGATAAAAGGACTCCAGACGATGTAATATGGAGATCAAAGTATAATCAAGCAAACTTACTTCTTGAGCAATCCAAACAAGAGGAAATTGCTGGTAATACAGCTCAGGCAAAGGACTTACAAGCTCGATATGATGCAGCAATGAGCAATTTGGATCTTGGCCTTTCACAAGCAGTTGTGCTGGACACTGAAAACTTTGGAGAAGATATATTTAGGTCCATTGCAGGAAACAGCGGAACAAAAGCCGGTCGAGCTTTAGTTGAATCTTATGATAAAGTACAGGAAAGATTTAATAATATTCGAAGAGATAAAGATTATTTATCAGAAAGAATAGACGAACGAAACCAAGACATAGAAGATGCATCTGGTCGCATAAACAGTTTAAAAAGTCAAGAACGAGAACTCAAAGAAGAAAAAGATATATTAGATCGTATTCAAGGATATACTGATGCTATTAATTCCTCGGGTTTGACTACAAAAGAAAAAGGAATTGCTAAAAGAGAAAGAACAAAACTTCTCAACAGACATCCAGAATTAGCTTCTAGCGATGAATTCTTTACTATTAGCAGTGCTATAAAAGAAGGAAACGATAAACTTGCTGCTGAAAGACTTGAAACTGCAAGAGAAAAAACAACATCCAGATTGCAAGCTACGCAAGATCTTAGAAAAAAACAAGAAGAGGAAATGGATTTAAAAGTTTCAGAAGTTGAAGCAATGACAAAAAATTTGGATGCAGCTACTCAACAAGAGAAACTAAACGAACCATTTGTTCAACAGTATATTAAACAATTACAAGGATCTGCAACAGAACTTCTCGGAAATACATTCAATTCTTTAACAGCGATGGTTGATAAAGAAGCCGCAAAGCCAATGGACTTAGCAAAAAATAGGCTTTCTTTTATTGAACAGATTAACAATGCTAAAGTCGACGCTAAAGATTTGTTTGAACGAGGACTTATAAGCGGAACAGAATTGACATCTCGGCTTTCTCAGGCAGAACATTTGTTAAGCAACGAATCCTTAAATCAGTTTGATCAAAATCAAATCGATGCTGCAAAATTAAAACTCGGAATAACTCAAGCATCGAAAGATGAAATATATAACAAGGGTTTACAAGAGCGTATTAATGTATTAAATGCGCAAAAAGAGTTAAATGCAAGAAAAGCCGCGCAACAATTTAAAGAAGATCGTCTGACAAATCCTCATGCTCGTTTATCAGATTACAAAAAACAAGTTGAAGATGAGTATAACAGTGAAGTAGAAAAAGTAACAGAACAGTATAAAAAAGATTTTGAATCACAAAACGATCTTCGTCAATTACAACAAGGCTATGCAGTAAATCAGATTACTCGACGTGGCAATATGATGCGTATGAATCGCTTTGGCACTTCTAGAAATATTGCTACTCGTGCTTACAGCATCTATAATAACGCTCTTACTCAAGCTGAAAATAGGAACGTTGAAGCGCAATCTAAGCTTCGAGCTTACGAAAAAGAAACTGCTGGATTAAAAGAAGGCGACAATGGTTACGCTGAAGCTCAGACTAACCTCGCGAAACTTAGAGAAGAAGCGCAAAGAGCAAGTCAGGATCTTTCTCAGCTTCAAAGTCCGTTTGGCAAAGCCAGTGCAACTGCAGCTGTGTTTGGTCAAACAATTGAAAGAGTTGCAGCTCGTCTTGGTCGTCAACTTTTTCAAAAAGCTCTCCAAGAAACCAAGCGTTTTATAAAAGAATTTGATGCTTCTATGAACGAAATACAGGCCATTACGCTTAAGTCAGATAGTGATATGGCTTCTGTTCGTTCTAATACAATTAATAAAGCTATTGGACTTCGTACTTCTGTTTCCAATGTTGCTAACACTGAAGCTGCTTTATATCGTCAAGGATTAAGCGATCAAGAAGTTTCAAATCGAACAGAATCTATCATTAAATTTGCTACAGTTACAAAACTAAACGTTACTGAAGCTACAAAGATTATTACAACTGCTCTTCAGAATGACCTGGTGCCTTCTGCAGAACAGGCAATGGACGCACTTGTCGCGCTTGGTGATAGCGCTGCAACTACCGCCGCCGAAATTGGTAAAGGTATGCAAAAGGCTGCTGCATCTGCTAAAGTTGCAGGTGTATCTTATGCAGAATTAACTGCATTGCTCACTGTTGGTACTTCCGATACTCAGTTGAGCGGCACTCAGGTTGGTACGGCTTTGCAGACTGTCTTTACTCGTATGAGAAGAATTAGTCTTTCGGGCTGGACGGCAGATCAAAACGGTGAAAAAACAACTGCTTCAGATGCTGAAGCAGCATTAAAGTCTGTTGGTATAGATTTGTTTTCAGATAAGAACGGACAAAAGATGCGCACGGCATACGAAGTTTTAAGTGATCTTGCTGGTGTATGGGAAAAGTTGAGTGATGTTCAGAAATCCGTTGTTACAAACGCTTTAGCTGGAACTAGACAGACAAATATCTTCTCAACATTAATGGAAGGTATGTCCGAAGACGGCGGCAAAAGGATAAAAGAATATCTTGACCTTGCTTCAAATAGCGGTGGAATAACACAATCAAAATATGAAATTGCTATGCAAAGTCTCGCCGCTTCTTTAGATACGCTTAAAAGTTCGTGGGATGCGGTTGTTGAAAGTTTTGTCAATAGCGGTGTTGTTACAGGAGCTCTTGATATTGTTTCAGGATTCCTTCAATTTGCGGCCGGATCGGATGCCTTTGAACAAGCAGGTGGCGTTATTGTCGGCACGTTAACAGCAATAGGTGGAGCAATTCTTGCATTAAAGTTGAAAATGCCAATCCTTGCTGGATTATCTGCTATTGTAGGATTAGTTGCAGGTATTGGTACTACAGGCGTATTAAAAACAATTTTCGGCGGCGGCTCCGTCGAAACAGATGAAGAAAGATTCGCCCGTGAAAGCGCTGCTGATCTTGCTAATGTAAATAATTATTATTCGAAGAGTATGTCTTCTTTAAATAATAGAAGAGATATTATAAGTGAAGCTCAAAAGAAATATGATGAATATTTAAAAGCAACCGAATCTGGAAATACAATATCAGAAAAAGATGCAAGAGCAAAGTTAATTTCTGCTATGAATGATTTAGGGAATGCCTTCCCTACCATTGCACCAGAAGTTAAAAATGCAACAACGAATCTTTCTGAGTTTTCTAGCGCTTTGACTAAGGCATCTGACGCTGCCGATGCCGAAGCAGCAAGAATACACAAAGAAACAGATGAAATGACCAAACAACATCAAGAAGTTTATGGACAACAAGAATACAATAAAAAGTTTGATGAAACTGTTATTGGTGGATTTGATTATGGTCATTTAGATCGAGAAGCAATAAAATATTTATCCGAAGCTGGTGCAGACACAACATATTATGATGAAAATGGCGATTTACAATCTCATGAAATAATTGATAACTTTAGTACATCACAAAATATTTTTAGTGAAAGTAATAATCCAACGCTTGATAAAGCCACTGGTTTTGTTAATCTTTTTAATAAGAGTGACGTTGCTAAAAAAATCATTGGATCATATTACAAAAACGATGAAACAATGTTATCTTTGCTTGGTACAGATCCTAAGAAAGTTAAAGATTTACAAGCTTCAGATCAAAGAATCATTGCAGCTGCTTACGATAGTTTTTGGAAAAATCGTTTTAAATTAGATTTTAGCAATGAAGAAACATATGATGCTCAGAGACGTACCTTTAATAATGATTATATCAAAGAGTTGATTGGACAGTGGAATTTAAGCGATTTGGCAACAGACACTGTTAGTGAAAGTACTATACAAAATATTTTTACTGATAAATTTTTCAAGATGATAACTGATGAAAACGGAGATATAAAAGATAAGTATTTCATTGGTGACTTATTGAATGTTTCCGCAATTTCAGCTGAAATTGACAACCTGAAGAAAAAAGGTTCAAATTATCTTCTTGAAGGATATACTCCTGAAGAGATAGCTCAATACAGAACATCTGTTGATAACGCTGTTGATGCTTCATTAATTGATTTAAGAAAGAAAAGACCAATCAATCAACAAAGAGAAGATTTAATTGCTGCTGTGTCTACAGCAACAAATATGTCAGAACTTAAGAAATCCTACGAAGAAAATGACAGAGCTCAAGAGTTTGCTAATGTTCTTGCGAATTCTCCTGAACTGTTATCTGCTTATGTGATGGCAACAGGCGAAAATCCTTCAATCACTTGGGAACAGTTTCAAGATATTGCAAGTAAAGCAAAGATCGGATATTCACAACCTGTAGATATTGTAAAAACAGCAATGAGCGCAATGGAAGCTGATAATGCATGGGCCTCTGAATTTAAGAATGATGATGTATTTGAAGTAGTATATAAAAATATGCAAAATATATTCGGTGATATGACCGATGAGATATTAAAAGCATATGAAAATGGCGAAGTTTCTGAAGAGATTGAGAAATACATCAATCAGTCAATCAGCAAAAATTCATTAAAACCAGATACTGGATTGACGCAATACACAAAGAAAGAAATCGCAGATCTTGCCGATAAAGCAATGTCAAGTGATTATAAGTCTTTGGCTGAATATGCTCAAGCAAATAATTGGACTAAAAGTCAGTATGATGCTGTTAATAGTATTTATGGCGCTGAAATTGATAGATATAAAAATATGACAGAAGCACAGCGGACTGATATCGAAGGACTCAATCTTAAGAGAGACTTTGATGTTAAGATTGCTGTTGCTGGAATCGACGATCTTGAAAGTGCTAATAAAGTTCTTCAAGGAACAACTCAGTTAATTGAGAACCTTAAAAAGGGCGGACAATTTGAGATTAAAGCTAAGCTTCAAATGGAGTCTGATAATTATAATTTTGAACAGCAAGTAGCTATGCTTCAAAATGGAACTTCGGAAGAACAAATGAATGCTTTAATGAGCCTGAATCCAGGATGGAGTAAAGCTCGTATAGAAGCAAATATGACAGAAGCTAGAGCTAATGCAGATAGAGCAATTCAAGATCAAAGAGAACAAACGGCTGGACGGCTCACCCAACTTGCAAAAACGATGGGTGTTGATTACGCACAACAAGAAGCTGCAAAAATGGGATATAAAACAAAAACAAATCCTATTTTAGTTAAAGATGCGTTAGAAGAAATAAACAAATATGCCATTTATCAACCGTATCAATACGATGAAACAACAGGAGCATTATATTGGACGAGTAAAGATACTGGACAACGTTATGCAGCAACACCTGAGTTTCAAAACTGGTTTGACAGAATGGCGTTTGGAGAATTTGAACCAATTGGCACTACACAAGATATTGACAGAGAAAACCTTGCCTATGGTTTACAGCGTTCGAAAACTCCATATGAGATTGAACAAGCTCAAAGAGTAATTCTCAGCGGTGATACTAACAGGATTGATGAGTTAAGAAAAGGCAATAACGAGCTTTACCAACAAGCGTTTAATGGATTAACTCAAAATCAAAAGGATTATCTTGCAATACAAGATGAATATAACTCTATCATGAACCATTACGGTGGCAGTACAGATTATTTACCAGGAGATCAAGAAAAGATAAACAGATATAATGCTATGCAAACTGCTGCATATGCAGACTTTGGATATAAAACAAGAGACGAGATTTATAATGCAGCGTCCTTATATAATCCAATAACTAATCCACAATTCTACAACGATTATGCTGCTGTTGTTGGTTCTGATATTGCAGAAAGAACAAAAGATCAAAACTATACATTAACGGCGCCCGAAGAAAGCTATGCAACACTTCGCATGCAAAGGTATGCTCAAGGATATGATGGAATAACTCAGATAGATAAAATTCAAGGCGCTTATGATATGATTCAATCTATAGAAGATGGAACATATCAAGATAAATACGGTAAAGCCAGCGAAGATATGAAAAAAGACTTCACAAGTGCTGCGACAGGGCTTGATGAATTAATTGATGCTTATCTTTCTCTTGATAAAAATGCTGTTGATTATGCTGAAAAAGAAGCAATAATCAAAGATAGATTAACAGATACAAAAGCTGCTTTAAAGACAGCTGCTGTTGAAGCAAAAGGATATGGCGAAGCAAATTCAAAAGCTGCGAAATCAATGGGTGAGCTGGCAAAAGGCGGCCTCGCCCAAAAGAAAGAAATTGCACAGTTAACAAAACAAGCAAAAGATTATCAAGATGCTATTACAGCAGCTCAGAAAAGCACTGGCAAAACCGGTAAACAGATAGCAAAAGATCAAGTTGCCGTAAAACAATTTGGTAAAATCGGTTTTGATAAGTCAGACATAGAACAATGGACAAAAGAAGAAGCAACTGAATATTCAAAGTTGCTTGAAGATTCTATTCAAGAAAACTTTGGAACAGAAATGCTCCAACCTTTAGTGCAACAAGCACTGGACGAAATTAATGCTCAACCATTTGAAGTTCGTCCAAAAATTAATATGATTACCGATCCACAAACAGGAGATTTGGATTTCAGTCAGTTGGCGGCTGTTGTGGCACAATATAATGAATCGTTAGCAGCCGCTTTAGAAATTTTCAACGGAATATTGGCAGAAGCACATGTTCGCGTTATAGCACAAAGTGATAAAGAAGGAAACGGTGATGTTAAAGTCGTTGCAGATTCTAGCACCTTTAAAACTGCAAGAGTTAAAGGCGGCGGACGTGGCGGATCGTATAATAATAAAGGTGGCGGAGGCGGCGGAGGTGGCGGTAAATCCGCAACCGATAAGCTTCTTGAAAAACAGAAGCAACGCATCTCCGAAATTGAGCATCAATCCAAAATGCTTGAGATCCAGGAAAAGTATCTTGATTTTACTAACGATTATGATAATTATGGCAGCAATATCGATCAACAGATTGCCAACCAGGAAAGATTAAGAAGCGCATACGCTCAAAGCATCCAGGAGCTTAAGAACCAGCTCGCCACACTGGAGAGAGGTTCTGACGACTGGAACAAAGCTAATGAGCAGTTAATGCAATACGAAGAAAATCTTGAAAATATCAAGAACACGATAAATGATCTTGGCGCTAAACGTATTACCATTGTTGAGCAGAAACAAGAAAACGAAGATAAGCGTGGCAGCCATAACCTTAACATGCTTTCCAAGATGGCCGCAAGATATCAGAAGAGCGGTCAATTTGAAAGTTACGAAGGTATTATGGAGCAAACCATCGAAGAAACCCGTAAACAGATTCATCTGAACGATAAACAAATTACAGAATGGGAAAACCTGCTCAAAACATTCACAGAGAACTCTGACAGCTGGATTCAAACAAGAGACAAGATCTGGGCAATGAGAGAAGAGAATGCTGAACTTCAAAATCAGATGGCTTCTGATCTTATTGATTTACAGGAAGCTCGAATCTCACAGATCGCTGAAGATCTTCAGAATCAGAAAGCGCCTCTTGAGCATAGAGCAAATATGCTTGATACTTATGGGCAGATGTATGAATCTGTAAACGATTTTACAAAGTATCGCGGAACTCTTGAAGGTACGATTGATACCAATCGCCAGATGAAAGAGATGACCGATGCGGCTATTGCTCAAGTTAAGAAGCAGATCGATGGAATGAAGGAAAGCGATCCGGCACGACAGAGTGCTATTCAGACTCTGTACGAACTGGAAGAAGCAAGCGCTCAATACGAAGCTTCTATTCTTTCTAATCAGCAAGCTATTGAAGAGTCTTTGATCTCTGAACTTACTCAGGCGCATCAGGACAGCGGCTCTATTCTTGAGCATGAACTGAAACTGTTAAGCGAAGCTGAAAAAGAATTTGTTCGTAATGATGACTTCGTCAATTACGAGAACATTCTTGAAGAAAAAGCTCGCAATGCTTCAGATCGGCTGAAAGACCAGCAGAATGCTCTTGAAGATTATCTTGCTTTACAGAATAGCGGTAAGATTACAGAGGGTGGCCAGCAATGGCGAGAACTCGAAGATACTATTCGTTCCACAAAAGAGAATGTTGCTTCTCTTAAGAATGAATGGCAGGAAGCATTACAAGCTATTGAGAAGGCTAAATTTACTAATCTGAAAGAAACCTTTGCTGAAACTTACGATCTCTCTCAGCACCAGCAAAAGCTTGTGCAGTATGATCAGACAAAGTATCAAAACAATGGTCAGCTTACTAATTACGGTACTGCCCTTGAATGGGAAGGGAAAATCCTTGAAGATCAAAGAGACAGTATTCAGAATCACATCAAAGATTTAGAAGAACAGCTGAAAGAATCCAAAGAATTCCCGGAACTGTACAAAGAGATTACAAAAGAGATTATGACCTGGGAAGAAAAGCTTTCAGATACTAACAATAGGATTGAAAAGAATACTGAGCTTATCGAGAAGAATCAAGATGCTATCCGTAAAGCTCGTATCGCTGTCGAAAACGAAGCTGATAAGGCTATTCGCGCTTGGATTCAGAAGCAAAGAAATATGCTTTCTGCAACAGTAACAATGCAGAATAACATCTTTGCTGTTATTTCCAAGAACTATCAACAGCAATGGGCGCTGGAACAGAAGACTCTTGATAAGAAAAAGCAAACACTGAATGAAGAGAAAAATCTGATTAACGAAAGAGTCAACTTCCGTAAAAAGATGATGGATCAGGAAGCTAAGGATGAAGAGCTGGCTGAATACAGAAGGCAATTAGCTTTAATCAGCCAAGATACAACCAGAACAAGAGAAGCAAACGAACTCCGTCGTAAGATCCAGGAGATGGAAAAGGAACAGGCAATGCAGAACGCCCAGGATGTTGCCAATGCAGAAATCCAATCCTTGAACGATCAGTCCAAGGCTATTGACGATTATGCGGCAACATATCAGGAGAATCTGACTGAACTGCTTTCCAATATCAATAACTTCAAAGATATTATCGATGGGTTATTAAGCGGATCGTTTGAAGACTTTGTAAATTGGAACGCTGAATATAACGAAGACTTTAAGAAGTCTTCGGATGAACAGCGTCAGCAATTGATTAACGGCTGGGAAGACACATGGTATACCATGCTTGGTCAGCTGAGAACCTATTGGGATCAAGTAGATGAATCCATGCAATCCAGAGATGGGTTCCTTGAACTGCTGAAAACTCAGGATGAATATCTTAAGCTTTCAGATACAGGACGGGAAAGCTATTTGTATCGAGCCGGAGAATTATATGATTCCTTTACAGCTTCGATGATAGATGATGCTACATTTAGTGATAATCATGAGATTATTGATACAATAAACGATCTGAAGGACTGGACATTTAATGTAAATATTGCCGGTCTTGGAAACTATGACTTTGGTGGTACTATAAGCGATTATGTCTACAATAGAGACAGAAGTGTTATACCTTATGAGTATGACTCAGATTATAAGGGTGTTGGGTATGTTGCTCCGCCTCCTGCGCCTACTCCTGCTCCAACGTCATCTTCTGGCGGTGGAGGATCAGGCGGCGAAAGCAAACCTGCTGCTACGGCGCCGAAGGCTAAAAAATACAGGTATACTTATACGTTCGACGGTTCTCCTAAACATGGTATAAATTTTGAAAGCGAACAAGCAGCAAGACAGGATGCATCCGCTCGAATCACTAATGATTATTCTGTTGCAAAGTCAAAAGGAAAAGGCATAATGGCAGCATCTGTACTATATGCAGCTGCTCTAGGTTCTCTGAAAATCGAAGCATATAAGAAAGGCGGCTTAGTCGATTATACAGGACTTGCTATGGTACACGGAACTCCGCAAAAACCGGAAGCATTCCTGAGCGATGAAGACAGGGCTAATATGAGAGCAATGCTCGATGCGTTCAATTACGTAAAAGCACCTACTATGACTCATATTGATCCTTCTATGTATGGAACCACAACAAACAATTACGGCGATGTTAACATTACGATTAACGAAGCTAAGATTGATAACGATCAGGATATTTCTGCTCTCGCACAGAAAATCGGTAAAGAATTTACTAAGGAATTGTCGAAGAGTGGCTTCAACACTGCGTCTTACGCGTGGTGATTTACGAATCGTTATGATTTCTTTGCTTTTCTTTAAGAATGGGTACTTTCGAAAATGACCGTAAAGGAGAGAGGAGCTTTACTGCTCCTCTCTCCTTTTACCTATACAAAGAAAGGAGGAGCTTGAATGCAGTGTGAAAAACTTATACGCGGCGGATTTTCTTTTTGCGGCGTGGATATTGCAGATCTTGGATTAAACTACGCACCGGAAAAAGAGAATACCTATGTTTACCGTCCGGCTGAAACGACTATTCATGAAGAAACATTTGACGGTCATGATGGCGGATATTTTTATGGAGCTTCTAAGCAAATTAAAGAATTTATTCTTCGTTGCTATTTCGAAGAAGAAGCTATTGACCGTGGACTTATGGAACGTATTTATAACTTATTCAGAATGGGTAAGTCTGGGAAGCTTATTTTCTCACGCAGGCCGTGGTGTTACTATTATGCCACAGTGACAAGCTCCCCCGCCCCTGAACTTGCAAACTATTTAAACGGTACGATTACCATCACTATGAAATCTTACTATCCGTTTGCAAGAAGCGATCTTTCATATAGTCCGGCTGATCCTAATGATGGCGGCGACAATACAATGCACGATCTGTTAATGAGAAGTACAGCGTTATTCGATAGACAGGAATTTATGACTCCCCTATCCTATTCGAATTTGACGACAAGCACTTCTTTATTACTACACAATCCAGGAACTGAAAGAGCAGACGTGTCTATTGTTGCTGCTGGAGATGTAGGAGCCGGAATTACAATTCGAAACAAGACAACGAATCAGGAATGCAGAATTGTAGCTATGGATAAAGCTCATACATCTAACTACAACAAAACTGTACGCATCGATGGTGTGAGTGGCAAGACTTCGTTGATCGATGAAGAAGGGAATGTTTCCCCTGCATATTTCTATCATGAGTCAGGATTTATTCAACTTGCGCCTGCGTATCCTATGCTTCGCGAGCTTTATATTGAAGCAATTTCCAATACGACTGTTCAACTTTATAACCGCATCTATACAGATGTGATTGGAAGTTATATTTACATCGGTGGCTCTTGGAGAAAAATAGTCGATCAGCCGACTGAAAATACTATCGTATTGGATCAGCATGCTTCCAAAACAAGTAATTACAGCACAGTAATTACAAAGATGAATGAGATTGAAATCATTCCTGATAATTCAATGGATTTAACTCATCTGAGTTTTTCCTATAAACCTACGTTTGCGTAAAGGAAGTGAAAGGGATGCAACGCAAAAGGAAGTTATGTTTAACTATATATGATTATAACAACAATGTAGTATGTGATTTATATGATAACAAATCAGACGTTTCCGGTCAGGCTACGGATGTTTACATTGACAAAGAACGCAACGGCTGGAAAGAATTATCTTTTACCATTCCTTCTACGTGCATAGGCGAAGATGGTTTAGAAGAAAACTATAGACTTAATTATTTAATTGCTGAGTATCAGATAAAAGCTGTGGATGATAAAGAAATAGACTGGTATGTTATTTCAGAACCAAACATAACAAGGAATAATTTTTCCAAGAATGTTTCCGTTAAAGCCGGTCATGTTTCGCAACTTCTGAAACACAAGAATCTTGATCTCGAATTTTCAGATGACGAAGGAAATAATGTTGGCACGGCTGAAGCCTTGTTAACGACAGTTCTTGAAGGTTCCAGCTGGAATGTCGGATATGTTGAGAATTTCCTCGACGATAACGGAGAGGTTAAAATTCGTTCTATTACCGGCCCATCAGGAACAGGAGCTCTTGGATTTATTGAAAAGATCTGCGATGTATTTGAAGCAAAGCCGATTTATCACGGCGATACGAAAACCGTAGATCTTATCAGCATGAATCCTTTAAGAGATATTGATCCAAGACAGATTCCTGCCAAGGTTCGGGATGAATTTAATGTTCTTGAACTTCACTATGACAGAAACATTCACAGTTTAAGCAAGACAATCAATACAAACAGCATGGCAACGAGGTTATATGCATATGGTTCATCCGGAGACATGAACGGTGCATGTACATTACAAAATGCCAAACATTTTGAATGGCAGTTCACAGCACCGGAAACCGGAGACGAATACAGCATGAACCTTGAAGGAATAGATAATTTCTTTCAAGGAAACGTGGATATTGGAGACGTTCTTATCTGGAGCAACATGGATATTACATCCATGACATATATCTGGAATCAAACCAAAGGTGAAGCATATGAATTATATGACAAGCCTAAAGGACGATATGTTCAACTTGTTCAACAGGATGTTTATCAGACAGAAAATAATTTTGCCTATTTGCTTGGGTTGAAATATTACCGTGATGTCGGTCTTATGTCTGATGAAACATTCCAGCAAGTTGCAAGATTCCAGAAGGAAATGCCGGAATATTATAAGATCGTTAAAGAGAAATCTGAATCTTATATAAAAGGCGAATCCGATTTAAGCGCCATTGCTGAACATAATACGGGCCTGCTGAAATTGAAAATCAGTTCAGTAGACGTTGAAACAGAAAGTGGAATTCCTTCAGAAGCATGGCCGCAGAAGTTCACAATTGACATTGATGAAGGCGACCACGGTGTACTTTACCGCACAGACTACGATAAAGCAGAACGAAGGTTTTTCCAGTGGCATGTAACAAGCCAACTGAAAGCTAATGGAGATCCGGTAACAGGAACACCAAGCGTATTGTTATTTATCCATAACACAGATCCTATTACTTGGGATATGGTTTATTTAAAACGTATCTATGACAGTAATGGAGAATTGGTAGTTAACAGCGAAGGTAAACCGGATGATTTTACTTATACAACCGGAGACTTCCCTACCGCTGTGACTGTATGGGGTAACAATGTTAAATTCCAGACAAGCGACAGGGTTTACTTATTATGCACTAATAGTATGACAGGTTTACTTGGCGGCCGCTTAAATGGAATCGAAGCATTAATCGAAAATCTCTACGCGACAACAAGAAAACATCCGACAACATTCTTTGATCTGGATGATCCAACGCTTGTTCTTCCCTCTCCTTCAAACAACGAATATGAATGGTTGTATAAATACCACCATGACATGAGGGATGGAGAACTCTGGTTCTGCTGGGCCGCAAAAGGCGAAAGCATCTGGTACAGAGTATACTATGAAGACACCTTCCCTCTTGGCGTGGAAGGTGATTATTATTATGACCAGAAGCGCAAATGGCTTTGGAGGTTTACAAACGGCGATTGGACTAAATATGAATCCGTGCCGGATCAAAGCGTTGCTGATATGTTCTCTGAGGTAATCTATCTCTGCAAAAGAAGAGATATGTTATACAAAGGTCTTTATAAATACTATCAGTATAACGGTTATGTACCTGTTGGGAATTATGCTTTCTCAGACGGGTATGGATCATTCTGGACATTTAAAACCAAGAAAGATACGAATATTAAATTATTACTTAACACTGTTCTTGGATATGTCTTCCAGGATGATTCCGATGAAGTAGTATCTTTTTCGACTGTTGAATCAGATACAGTATTCTATCCTCTCGAAAACGAACTGGAAGGCAAAACTTTATATAATGGGTCTATCGATCCTTCCAACGGTGTCGAGCAGGATGTTTCAAACAGATTCAGAACCGGAACAATCCGCGTATGGGAAGACACAAGGTATAACTACGATCTTCCTGACGGAACCTTTGTTCATTACTATGATGTGAACCTGAGATATCTTGGAGTTAACGGATTAAGTGGCGAAGGATCTTTCGTAACATTACCGCAAACAAGGTATATCAGATTCACTACAAATGTTCAGCAACCTGGCGGATATGTTCATGTTGAAAACTACGATAATGTTTTTTACATGAACGAAGAACAATATTCTATTTTGGCTCCTGTTTATACAGATCTTGCCAATGTACCTGAAGATCAGGAGTTAATTGGTATCGATCCTTTGATGAAGAAGTTTGCAGATCTTGCAGATAAGACTTATGAAGAAGACTTAACGGCACTGAGAAATGCGCAGACTCATATCAAAGAACAGGAAAACCTGTTATCCGATTCTTTAGGCGATATGCTTAAAGATGGTAGATGGCAGGATGCTAACTATATTTACGGTGACGAACAGCGTCTCTATAAAGATGCTATGACTATGTTCAAGCAAATTTCAGAGCCTGAGGTCAGCTACTCTTTCACGTTCCTTGATCTGTTTGGAACTCATCAGGAAGAGTACTATGAAACCCATGACGCTGAATGGCCTGACGTAGACATTGTAGATATATGCCATCTTGTTGATCAGGAATCCAAGACTAACTGTTGGGCATACATCGAAAAACTTCATAAGTGTTACGACCAGGAATGGAAAACAACTCTTGATATCGATACTAAACTTACTATAGCATCCAAGCATAACTTCTCAGATGTTCTTGGGCGAATTGCTGAAGTAGCAAAAGATATCAGAGCGAAACAATCTATTTACGAACAATCGTTCACACGGCCTGTCGACAGCTCAAGATTACAGGGCATTATCGACATCAATCAGAATATGTTGAACGGTGGTTCATCCAACTGGCATACCGACGAGAAAGGCAACATAATCTTTGAGGCTGCAGACGGACTCTCCGCTATGATCTTGGGCGGCCGTGGAATGGGCGTAGCCAACTCACGTAACGCAGACGGATCGTGGGAATGGAGAACCGCTGCAACCGGTTATGGTCTGACAGCAGATGAAATCAATACCGGAAAATTGTCTGCTGATCTTATTGAAGTTGGTTCTATTACAGCCGATAAGTTAATGAGTAATGTTGGACAGGAACTCGAAATCGGAAGCAATAAAGCATTGCAATTATTTGCAACCACAAACGGTTCCAGACCGGCAGGCTCATTACTTACAACCGACGCTAAAATAGAAATCAAGGCTGGATATGAAGAAGACGGCACTACAGTTCCGGCTGAAATCAATATTGCCTCCGGAGGAGAACTCAATCTCGAAGGCGGAAATGTTAATATTTCATCCGGTGGAACTTTAAATTTACAATCCACAGGAGCTTTCTATTTACGTGCAAAAGGTGCCGATAATATTAATTCTACAGCGGATGGTATTTATATCGGCACGGATGGAATGAATCTCGGCGGTGGAAAGTTTAAAGTTGCTTTCAGCGGCGATACTTCTACAGTTAATATTACGGCTGCTTATTTTGCAGTTGGAGACTCTGCAAGAAAAGTTGCAGAATTCAGCGTTGATTCCAACAATGGTGTTATTAATATCCTTGCAGACAATCTTATTAATATTGCAGCAGGAAATACATTAACGCTTGTTTCCAATGGCGGCGGAGTGGTTATAGGTAATATAGGTCAAACATTTACAATTGACTCAGACACTGTAAATGCATATATCTATAACAGAATTTCTTCTCTTAATCCAACTAACGCCAGTGATGAGCTTGTTCCATTTGGTTCACTCGTACCCGGTATTTATGTCGGTACAGACGGTATTAACATTGCGAACATGGTGAAACTTGGAGCAGATGGAAACGCAAAGTTCACAGGTGAAGTAAATGCCAATTCAGGTTTGATTGGTGGAATCCACATCGGAACTGCTGGTATATACAGTGGAAACAAGAGTTCTGCCGCTGCAGAATCGAACGGATTCTATATCGACAGCCTTGGTGCCATATATATCGGTCCACATGATCAAATAGGGTATTGTCCTTTCCAAGTGACAAACGATGGATCTTTAAGAGCTGTTAAAGGCAATATTGCAGGCTGGTATATCAGGTCTGATTATCTTGGAAACGCAGAAACAAAGGATGACAGCACTATTGGTATTGCCAATGCTACCGGTTCGAATATCGTATTCTGGGCTGGAGGAAACTACAACAGCAATCCTGATGCACCTAAGTTCATGGTGCAAGCCAACGGAACCTTAATCTCAACTCTTGGAAATATCGGCGGCTGGTATATAGGAGATTCCTATATAGGCAATAACTCAAGCAAAGAAGTCAGTACTGTTGGTATGGCGTTCTATCCAATTACAGCAGACGATAGCAGTGTTGTATTTTGGGCTGGTGGAGCTTTCAGCAGCACTCCTTACTTTAGAGTAACCAAAGGCGGAATACTTTATGCTGTGGGTGCTGTTATTTCAGGAGATGCACACTTCTCCGGAACAATAGACGCAGGAGCAGTAGTTTCTTGTAACATCAGTGCTGATAGAATCACATCAGGAGCAATGAGCGCTGATCGTATCTATGGCGGAACTTTAACATTAGGCGGTGAAAACGGTAAGTTCGGCCGTCTTGTCATTAAAGATTCTCATAATGAAGATATAGGATATTGGGATAGAAGCGGTATCACAGCTTTAGCTGGAACAATCAGTGGTCCTGCTATTTCAGCTTGTGAAATCAGCGGTTCAACAATATCTGGTTCGACCATCTCCGGTGGTTCTATCGTTGGTTCGAGCATTGACATCGGTGATGGAAACTTCACTGTTAATAATTTGGGACACGTAACAATGAAGAAATTAGTTATTGATGGTACACCGGTGGATGTGTCGGATTTTGATAAAGCCGTCGCATATGGAAGTGGCGCATGGGACGGCACAACTTTTAATGCCACGTTTAATTTCTTTAAAGGTAAGATATCAAGAACAGTAGGAATATCATCATCAGTTGATGTAACATATATTTCTAGTCTCATGCCGTGGGCTGAAGGCGGATATGAGGGATATGCACTTGGAACTGTTGGCCTTGATCTGTATGTCAGCGGAGTAAAACGTTCAGAAGCTATAGAACGCGTTATGTTTGATGCATCGAAGTTATATAGTGCAGCATGGGATCAAGCTCGTGAAGCTGTTTCGTATGAACCAGGTGCAAAAACAATTTATGTTCCAAGAAAAGGCGGCTTTAAAGGGCAAGACGTAGAATCATATGATATAACTGCAACATGGACCGCCGGAGAACAAAGAGTATCTGCTGTAAGTGCAACTTTTTTCGGACTTCCTACAGATCCAACTCTTTCTGTTTTACTTTCTAACAGTAAAACGACAGCTAATGTACCAATGAATGGATTTAGCGATGTAAAAAACGCAATATGGCAAGATGGATATGATGCAGGCGCTGAAGATGCTGGTTCTTATAATGATGGCTGGAATGACTGTCTCGCTGCATGTACTTCACATACCTATTATACAGGAACATGGTATGACAAACTTTATGTTGCCCCAGCGATAACTGCAAGAGCTGTAAACAATTGTATTGGTGAGGTAACATCTGTAACAGCTTATACGTTACCGCCTGCAAAATCATAATAGATTATTAAAGGAGATTATTTTATGAAACAGTTTATTATTAATAAGATTTACAAAGAGACCGAAGAACTCACAAAGCAAGACCTTACAATTCAGGGGAAGTGGATTATTTATAAGATCAGAAAAACATTGCTTCCTCATATTGAGTTTTACCAAGGTGAAGTTCAGAAGTTATTGGATGAATATAAACCTGAATATGAAAACGGAAACCTGAAGTTCAAAACTCCTGAAATAGCACAAGAGTTTTTGAATAAAGAACAGGAAATAGAAAACTTTGAAGTTGAAGTTCAGAACACAAAAGAATCCTTAAAATTATCTGATATCCCCGGAATCTCAATTCAGCAGATGGAACTGCTGGAAGATTTTATCGAGTTCATTCCTGAATAATGTGGATTAAAGCAAATCCAAATCCAATGCGAAAAGAAGTTCCAGACTGTGTGATTCGAGCGGTGTCTATAGCTTTAAATCAGCCGTGGATTCAAACATTTGATGAACTGTATTCTGTTGCAAGAATGGATTTCAATATGCCCTCAGCCGATTCGGTCTGGGGGCACTATCTTTATCTTAAAGGTTTTGAACCATTCTTATTACCTGATGCATGTCCCAAATGTGTTACTGTCGCAGAATTCACAAAACAGTTTCCAAGAGGAACTTACATCATTGGAACTGGGAGTCATGCCGTAGCTGTAATTGACGGCAATTACTTTGATTCATGGGATTCAGGTAATGAAATGCCAACATTTTATTGGAGAATTAGGAGATGATTCTTTATGCCGTATCCTTATTATCAGTACCCTTACTACTATAACCAGAATCAATCTTATAGTTCGAACTACAAGAGCATCGAATGGGTTGACGGCGAAGTTGGAGCAAAAGCTTTCCAGATGCCTCAGGGCTTACCACCTGAAACACCGATTGCTCTATGGGACAACAGTGAAAAACGCATTTGGCTGAAGAGCTGGAACGCAATGGGAATGCCAAACCAAATGCAGGAACTGAATTACGAAATCAAGGAACGCACAAATCCCGCATTACTTCCGGGAAATATCTCCGGCGATATGAATCAATTTGCAACAAAAGAAGATCTCGACCATTTAAAGAAAGAAATACAAAAACTTTCCCGCACAATTAGCGAGAATCGCGGTGGAGAGAAATGAATGAATTGTATAATGCATATATGAAAAATCCAATTAACAGACCTGTCGAAAATTTAAGTCCAATGCAAAAGCTGAATCAGGTTATGCAGGCGATGAGAAATCCGCCGTCTGTTATTTATCAGGCATTTCCTGATATTCCTTTATATATGCAACATGACGCAAATCAAATACTCCAATATTTAAAACAAACTCGAAACATATCAGATTACGATATACAAAACATATATAATCAAATTCCAAAATTCTAAAGAAAGGAGCGGTTAGCAATGCCTTATCTTGATTATCCAGGGTTGCAAAGATTCAAAAATAAGATGGATGAGAAAATTGAATCAAAGATAGATTCATCCGAAAAAGGCTCAGCCGGTGGAGTTGCCGAGCTGGATTCTAACGGCAGAGTTTTATCTTCTCAATTGCCATCTTATGTAGATGACGTTCTTGAGTTTTCGTCTGCTGATGCATTTCCTATTACCGGTGAAGCAGGCAAAATCTACGTCGATCTGAATTCAAATGCAACCTACAGATGGAGCGGAAGTGATTACGTAAAAATTGGCTCAAGCTTAACCTTAGGAGAAACTGAAAGCACCGCTTATCGTGGAGATCGCGGTAAGGTTGCTTACAACCACGCCTATGCCAAAGGGTCGGCCTTTGAGAGCGGCCTGTATAAGATTACTACAAATGATCAAGGCCATGTAATCATGGCCGACCCTGTGGTAAAAACAGATATTACTTCTCTTGGAATTCCAGGACAGGACATGGATACAAGAGTTACCAGCTCGGAAAACCACTATGTTCCAGAAACAGACGCAACGGGAACAATTAACGCAAATGCTTCCAGTGGCGCTGAAAACTGGAACGTTGATGTTGTAAGTGGAATATCTGTAAATACAGACGGAAGAGGACATATTACAGGATTATCTGTTTCTTCCAGCAGGATTCCGTCCAATCCAAATACTGATACTAAAGTTACAAACGCAGAAAATCATTACACTCCAGTCAGAGATCCTTCCAGTGACAAAACTGCTGTCGCTGAAGGCGGTGCAGCAAGCTGGAATTTCGACGTTGTAACTGGTTTAACCTTACAAACTGACGGGAAAGGTCACGTCACAGCTGTGAGCGTAGACTCAGCTAAAGTTCCTGTCAATCCAAACAATTATCGTGCAGTTCAAGTGGATGATGTTGAAGTGTTAAGTTCAGGCACAACATCCGCTATGAATTTAAAAGGTGGACGTAATGTTACGCTTGAAGCAACCGGTGGTGCTATTACTGTAAATGCTGCAGATACAACTTATGAAAATAAAGAAGCGTCTGCAGATGGAACAGAAGTTTCTCTTGTGACAACGGGAGAAAAAGCACTCTGGAATTCAAAAACGTCCAACCTCGGTACTGTGACAAGCATCACAGCCGGAGACGGCCTTACAGGCGGTGAAATAATTACAAACGGAACCATCGGCCTTAATCTGAAAGACTCAGTATTAAGTGCATTTCCTTCTGTAAATATTACACCTATAGGCGGTAAACAATATGCAGTAGGACTGGACAGTGACGGATACCTCAGCGTGAACGTTCCGTGGACAGATACGTTATACGCAAATCTTGAGCCTGTTGTAAACGGAACGGATGTGTCTCTGGTTACAACTGGCGATAAAGCAAACTGGAATTCAAAGACATCCAATTTGGGTACTGTTACTTCTGTTTCGGCCGGAATTGGTTTGGCTGGAGAACCTATAACAGAAAGCGGAAGCCTTAAGGCTAAACTTAAATCCGAAGAAGTCGGTTTAATTGACTCTATGATCTCTGCAAATATTGTTGGAAGACAATATGCTGTTATGGTTGATAAGTCCGGGTACTTATCTGTTTGTGTACCTTGGGAAGATACCAATACAACCTATATCAGCAGAGAAGCCGCTGCAGGCGGAAATGATGTTTCCCTTGTAACTACAGGAGAAAAGTATTATTGGAACTCCAAAACATCTAATTTAGGAACAGTAACTTCTGTAACTGCAGGTGCCGGATTAATCGGCGGTACAATTACAGAAACTGGAACCATTAAAGCAAACCTTGCAAGTGAGACACAATTTACTAATAGTGTTATTAGCGAAGGAGCTGAAGTTTCCACCAGAATCTATCCGATAAGGTTAGATAGAAACGGTAAGCTTGCAGTTAATATTCCTTGGACTGATACTACGTATGAAAGCCGGATGGAAGCAAGCGAAGGCACGGAAGTATCCCTTGTTACTTCCGGTGAAAAATACACTTGGAACCACAAGATAGATCAATCTTCTATTGGCGTTTCCGGTGGTGTTGCAAGTCTGGATCTTAGTGGCAGAGTTCCTGCATCACAGCTTCCAAGTTATGTAGACGATGTTCTTGAATATGAAACCGTAGACTTATTCCCTATTGTTGGTGAGAACGATAAAATCTACGTTGCGTTGGATACTCGTCTTACGTACAGATGGAGCGGTAGTGTTTATGTTGAAATTAGCCAATCAATTGGACTCGGAGAAACAGAAACAACCGCATATTGGGGAGATCGTGGAAAGATTGCCTATGAACATGCAACAGCAAAAGGTTCTGCCTTTGGTAGTGGTTTATATAAAATCACAACAAACGCTCAAGGACATGTAACAGCAGCAACAGCTGTTGTTAAGGCAGATATTACATCCCTTGGAATTCCGGAATCTGACACAACTTATCCCAATTTGAACGCCGCTGAAGGTGGCACAAATGTATCTCTTGTTACCACAGGAGAAAAATATATGTGGGGACACAAGGCAGATAGGGCGGAAGTATGGGTAGACGAAGCCAATGGAATCCTTCATATTATGACAGATCCAAATGCTACACCATATGATCCAAACGCAGAAGAACAAGAACCAGAGGAGTGATATGTTATGCTTACGAAAGTTTCGCTCCTGGATGAAAATGGCCATTTGTTAGATTTCGGAGGAGAAGAAACTCCAACGTTATTGGAAATATATCCTGTTGGTTCTGTTTATATGAATAATAGACTTGTTGATCCTGATATTATGTTCGGCGGAACCTGGGAAAGAATAATGGATGTTTTTCTTTTAGGAGCAGGTGACACATATGTTGCAGGAACAACAGGCGGAACTGCATCTATTTCATATACTCCTGTCGGAACTGTTGGCGACCATACATTAACTGTCGATGAGATTCCTGCTCATAATCATAGCTTCACAGGAACAGCAGTAACATCTGGAACACAAAGTGCTAACCACTATCATTCCATAACAGATTATTATGCTACGACGACCGGAGCTCATACAATAACTGTTGCTCAAATCGGTAGTCACGCTCATAGTTTCTATGACTATTGGGGAGTTTATGATGATACCTCTGGATACTATGGTGTTCACGCACATAGTACTTCCGGTAACGTTGGTGGTTCGACAAGTGGTGCTGGATCAGGAAACTCACATACGCATAGTGGCGCTAATACAAGCACGACAAGAACTACCAACGGAATAAGTGCCAATCATACTCATAGCTTCACGGCCTCAGGTACGGTTGGAAACAATGGTAGTGGAAATGCACATAATCACGGTTTTACAGGCACAGAAACAACAATTAATATACTGCCTCCATATACGACTGTTTATATGTGGAAACGGGTCGCGTAAAGGAGGATCGATATGTCAAGAATTAAACATGTTGATGTGAACGGTACATTATATACGTTCAACGGCACAGACGGTGTTGTATTTGATACGATTTATCCTGTTGGTTCTATTTATATTAACACTGCAAATGTTGATCCGGCTCCATTATTTGGAGGAACGTGGACACGTCTAAAAGACAGAATGTTATATATGGCAGATAACAACACTGTATCAGGTTCTACAGGAGGTGCTGCTTCTGTAAGTTATACTCCTGCTGGAACCGTGGGAAACCATACACTTACAACGGATGAAATACCGAGTCACAATCATAGTTTTACAGGATCTGAAGTGACATCTGGCAATCAATCTGCCGGTCATACACATACGTACACAGAATATTACGCTACCACTACATCGAGCACGGCTTTATCATCATCCACATCGCCTTCGCATAATCATGGATATGGATCATCCGGATGGAAAGTTGACCATACACATGCAAGAAACAGTGGTTCCTGTCTGGCTTTGAACGGTGACTCGGCTGGTGGAGCTGGAGGTAATACCAACAGTAATGGTTCCAGTAGTGGACATACACACTCCGGTGCAAATACGCACACAAGTAGAAACTCAACAAATAACAGTGCTAATCATACACACTCGATTACTGCTGCTGGTTCCATTGGAAATAAAGGTGGCGGCGGAGGACATAATCACAGTTTCACTGGAACAGCTGAAACACTTAATACTATGCCTCCATATTTAGTTGTATATGTATGGCAAAGAACAGCGTAAAGGAGGTGTGATCATGCCGTATATAAATCTTCTTGATATAAACGGGAGCCCTTTTAAACCAAAAGAAGGGGCTAATATTACGTTTGATAATATCTATCCTGTTGGTTCTATTTATTTAAATACCCGTCTTGTTGAGCCTGCTCAGTTATTCGGTGGAACATGGAATAGAATACAATCTACTTTCTTATTAGCCGCTGGTAATACTTATTCAGCTGGATCGACAGGAGGAGCTTCATCTCAAAGCTATACACCTGACGGTAGCGTAGATAATCACACCTTAACAACGGCTGAATTGCCATCTCATAACCATACTTTTACAGGAACGGCCAAAAGTTCCGAAAATCAATCGGCTGGTCATACGCATAACTTTACAGACTATTACGCAACAACAACAGGCGGTACGAAAGTTACCACTGCACAGATAACTTCACATGGACACTCTTACCATGCATCGCAAAGGAATGTCTGGGCGAATGCCGCAAGTTTAGCTCGTATTACAGTTTATGTTTCTGGCGATGGCAACCGCCTTGTTTCAAATACCTTAGGTGGACGTAATTATTCACAGAACAGTTGCTCTTCAAACAGTCATAGTCACGGAGGTCCAAACTCATCTTCGTCAAGGACCTCAGGTCCAATATCAGCTAACCACACCCATAAGGCTACACTTGCAGGAACCATTGGAAATCAGGGAGGCGGCGGTGCACATAATCACGGGTTTACCGGCACCGCTGCAACTATCAGTACAATGCCTCCATATGTAGCTGTATATGGATGGGTTAGGACAGCGTGAGGAGGCGTTCTAAATGGAGCTAAAGGCTATCGATGTGAACGGAACGCCATTTTTTCTTAAAAGCATTGTTGATATTGTTTATCCTGTAGGTTCTATTTATACGTCTGTTAACAGTACAAGCCCTTCTTTGTTTTTTGGCGGAACATGGGAACAAATAAAAGGTAAATTCCTATATGCATGTGAAGATTCCGGAATAACATCTGGTCTCACGGGTGGAGCCAAGAGTGTTTCTTATACTCCAGCAGGAACAAACAGCGGCGGCGCTGTAAGTAGTCACACATTAACTGTCGATGAAATACCAAGTCATAATCATAGTTTTACCGGGAGCGAAGTGAGTACCGGGAACCAGAGCGCCGGACATACGCACAAGTACACAGACTACTACGCAACAACAACTGGAAGCCATGCCGTCACCGTAGCGCAGTTGGCGAGCCATGACCATGCTATCGCTATTGGAACTTGGGATGGAAACCATTCCGGCAAACTAACCTTGAACAGCAATGCGATGTATAGTAATTCATGGAATGGTTCAACACAGAAAGTTGGAAATACGGGTTCCGGCAACAGCCATTCCCACAGCGGTGCCAACACATCCACCACTCGTACATCCGAGGGTATTTCAGCCAACCACACCCACAAAGTAACAGCTGCTGGTTCTATTGGAAACAAAGGTGGAGGCAAAGGCCATAGCCACGGATTTACACAGCCCACATTCACTGGCACAACAGCGATAATAGACACAATGCCTCCATATTTGGCTGTAAACGTCTGGAAACGTATAGCATAAACAGAAAGGGGATCATAAAAATATGATCATTGAAATAAAAGGAAAAAGATATGACAATCCTGACTTCAGGATTAACAACGGAATCGCAGAGCTTCGTATGCATTCCGATGCAAGCTTTGCTGAAGTTTTCAGCGATTTTGCGCTTGATGCTGGTGATACAATTCGCCAGTTTAACGATAACGAAGAACAAATCGGTGAATGGTATGTAGAAGGAATGGCATCAATCCAACTTCCAGGTGAAGATGGCAGTGATGTTGTTACCATCAAATATCATATTACTCAAATCAGCAAAGAAGCACAAGAAGCTTTAACAGACGATCTGGATGTTGCTTCTATGTCTGTGCTGGAACTTGCTGGTATTGTAGCAAATGCTAAAAAAGAAATGAACGATACTGCAACTCGAATTGAGCAGGAACAGCATGAACATAACGAGCGGCTTTCTACTATTCAGCAGGTCTTAAATAATCTGAATGAAACTACCAGCCGCTGGGAATCAATGTATAACGTACTCGCTGATCGAGTTGCAACGCTTGAAAACAGATAAAGGAGGATACATTTATGAATCCTGACAAGATTTACGACATGTATGTAAAGATGATCCGCAGAGGAAAGATTACTCTTGCGGAAGTTCCCGAAGAATATCGGGTCGAAGTTAAACGGAGGCTTGAATCATGATTTTAGTTCATTTATCTGTGAATAGTAAGCCAGCTTTATTGGATGAAAATAATATCTTGTTCGCAGAAGAGACCACTGGAAAAGATACGGATGATAAAGAAGTTGAATTCACTCGTATTTATCTTAAACAGCCTCTTCCCGGCGAAAATGAATCATATTGGATTGATGTGCAGGAGACTGCTAAAAAGATACTTCAGGCTATCTAACATCAAGGGAAGTTCGCAGAAACAGGAGCGAACAACAGCACTGCGTTCAGGAAGGATTAGCAGTGTTTTTTTGATTTAAAAAATATTGATTAGTCTATTCCAAGCAAAAGAATGATTAATTTTGAAGATTAATTTATTTCCTTCAATATCTAATTAAGACTTCTTGTGCGCGCAACTGATATATCAGGGGAAGTTTTAATTTAGATAAATATTTTTTAAAGGATGGGGTTTATCATGACTGATTCTAACGCTGTACAAGGCTATATGCCTATGATGCCTGCTTACGCTGGCAACAACGACATGTTCGGTGGAAACGGTTTATGGTTCCTGCTGATCTGGATGGCTATGTTCGGCTGGGGCAATAATGGCTTCGGCGGAAACAATGGCTATTCAGAGGTTCAGCGCGGCTTTGATCAAAACTCTGTAATGAATGGAATTGCCGCTATTCAGAACACGCAGAACCAAGCTGAAATATCCGCTGCCAATCGTCAGATGTCAAACATGAACCAATTCTTCCAGATGCAAAGCGCTTTCCAGAATTGCTGTTGTGAAAATCGTCTTGCTACCACTCAGCTTGGAACAGCCATTGCACAGGAAGGTGCAGCTACGCGGGCTGCAAGCGCAAATGACCGTCAGATGATTATGGACAAACTTTGCCAGCTGGAGATGGATGGCATTAAGCAGAACTACGAGAATAGAATCGCAGGAATGCAGAGTGCCTTAGATCAGGCTCGTACAGACAATCAGAATTTACGTTTCCTTGCATCGCAGGGGGCGCAGACAGCACAAATCCTAAACGAATTAAACAATAATAATACTTGCACTTGTGGCGTGTAATACAAGGCTGTCATCTCAGGAGTCCGGGAAACCGGACTCCTGTCTTTAGTTTATCTAATTTTGACAAAGGAGAAATGTATTATGGCACAGTTTAATTATAACGAAGTTCAGCTTGTTCAACCTGGAGCTCCAGCTCTGCTGAACGACAAAATTGGTTGCAGTCGTAGTTCTGTGCTTCATAGGCCGGGTTCTGGGATTTTAACATTACGTGGAATTGTTAAGAATCCTAAGTGTGGATTTGCACGTTATCGTGTTGCCTATGATGGAAATATATCTGTTCCTACAGATGGAACGGCTGGTGAAATTCAGTTGGCTATTGCTATTGGAGGAGAAGTTGTCCCAACAAGTATTGGTACTGCAACGCCTACTGTAGTTGATGCTTATTGGAACGTCAGTGGTTTTGAGGTCATTGACGTTCCGGCTGGATGCTGCTACACGATAGCTATCGAAAACGCCTCTGTATCTAATACTGCAGCACTTCCTCCTGCGCTCAATCTTCGTAACTTGAACGTAGAAGTAACAAGACTTGCGTAAAGGAGTGTTGAATTATGGAACACAGATATATGGTTATCGAAAGCAAACTTTGTAAAGAACTCGACTTGCTTCAAGAGAAATATCGTACCGGAGCAGAGATGAGTGAAGGAGATCTCAGACGAATTGATCTTCTTGCCCATTCTCTTAAATCTCTTGTTTGTTATATGGAGAAGAAGGGCTCTGATGAATGGCAAGGTGAATCTTTTAATTCATACAATAACGGCAACTCGTACATGAATAATTCAACTGCTATGCGTGGCATGCGCAGTCGCGATATAGCTCCGGATATGTCTGGACATTATCCGATGAATTATCCTGTGTATCCTGAAGAACGCCGCTGGTAAAAGAAAGGAGCTGTACCAATATGATGATTCGAATGCCGAGAGGCGATATTCGTTTGGTTCGGTTCTTGGTGAATGATCCTGATGGTACAGTTACCAATATTGATTTCACAGAGATCTATTTCACCGTAAAGAAAACTCCAAGGGACAATACTTATAAATTTCAGAAACGTTTATCACGAGGAGAAATTATTAAACTTGGTAACGGTGACTACGAAGTGAGAATCGAACCAGACGACACAAACAATCTAACTTATGGTAATTACAAGTTTGATGTACAACTCATGTACGCAACGCAACTTAAAGAAACTTTTGTTGGAGATTTTATTATCACCGAAGAAGTTACTTTTGCAAGTAATGAATGAGGGAGGGTAAGCGTATGTACGATCCTGATATTTATTCCAGAGTGAAAGGTAATTATCATACGCTTACCCTTTCTACTCCTGTAGCAACGGGCGAAGCAACTGGTAATTACGCAGACCTTGTGAATAAACCTTCCATAAACGGTGTCGAACTTGTTGGAAGGCTTTCTTTTGAAGATTTAGGACTTGGAGATGTTCCTGTAGCGCCTCTTTCTGAAAATGATCTTGATGTCATTATAGGACTTGCGACTAACGAAACGGTTTTGAGAGAATTATTGGCACTCGGTGGAAATGTGGATGTTGCAAATGATATCACTATCATGTCTCCAATTACTATTACCAAAGACACAACTTTAAACCTGAAACGCAACACTTTAACCTATAACAGCAATGGTAATCTTTTTATTGTTAATAATGCCACACTTACAATCAGAACTGGAATTATTCAATCTGAGAGTGGCATTGTTAAAGTAAATAACGGCGGTAATCTTATTATTCAAAGTGGAACATACCGCGCTGGTTCTGTTGCGTTTACAATTGGAACAGATTCCAAAATTACCGTTAATAACGGAAACATTTCTGCTTTGAACAAATGCATCAGTCTTATTGACAATGGTGTTCAAATAATTAATGGTGGTATTTTTAATCCAGAACTTTAATGATGCGGGGCCCTTTTTGCAGGGCCCCTTTCTTCAAATTCTGAGAAAGGAAGTGAAAACTATGTTTATTCCCGGCGAAACTATATCTTTCCAATATTATATTCCTTTTGTCCGTAACGACGTTGAGAAACTTGTTGTTTCTTTCAAACAAAGAGATCGTGTCATTCTGCAAAAAATCGTTTATCCGGGGCAGATTGAAGGAGAAGGTTCGAACAGCAAAGTTGTTATCACTCTTTCTCAGGAAGAATCTTTGTTATTCGAAAACAATAATAAATTCAAAATGCAATTAAATGTTTATTTCATCGGAGGAGCCAGATGTACAAGCATGGAGCTTGTAGATGAAACAGGCCCACAGCACATCAGAGAGGTGGTGAATTAAAATGAGTGAAGGTATTTTTACATTTTATCCGCAATTTAAAGAGTTCTTGCCTTTATACAGAGATGTTACAAGAGTCTGGATCGGTGACGGTGAAAACACAGGTGAGAAAGGAATGCTCTATGCTGAGTATGCAAACGGACAGGTTGCAGAACTTGGCTTTATTACTTTATATCCTTTAGCTGTTGAAGGTGGATATACCGGCACCGAAGCTGAATGGATGGATGCTATTATTCATTTAGCTGCTTCCAACAAAGGTGCAACAGTTGTTACGACTTATCAGAATTCGGATAATCCTTCTACTCCGCCAGTCGATAGTGATAACTGGACACCAACTCCTTCTCCTCAACAAGGAAAATATCTTTGGGCGAGAAGCACTCTCACATGGGCAGATCAGTCCCAAAGTAACATATATAACGTGTCCTACATAGGACAGGATAGTTCTCTTGTAAGCGTTAACGGACTTACCGGCGAAGTAGTTCTTCACGGTGAGAACATTAAAATATCCAGCGAGTCAAACGAAACAATTAAATCCTATGTAGACAGCATAACATTTGAACCCGAAATTGCAACCGATGAAGACATCGATGCTTTATTTGGTATTTCTTAAGAAAGGAGATGAGTAACATTGAAATTGATTACTCCTGAACGGTTGGGTCGGTTTAAAACTGATCTTGAGAACACTTATGGTCAACCTGGAAAGCCAGCTTTGCTGGATTCAAATGGTAAAGTTCTTGAATCAGAAATTCCCTCTTCAGCCTTTAATGTACTTGAATACGCTTCTGTTCAGGATTTTCCTGTAACCGGCGAAGCTGAAAAGCTGTATCTTGATACAACTGCGAAGGCTTTATATCACTGGGACGGAAATGGTTATGTGAGCATCTCCGATCAGGACAGTGTGAAATTCACATCACAGAGTTTAACGAATGAACAGAAAGCACAGGCCAGAACAAATATTGGTGCTTTGGATGCCAACGATCTTCCGGAAGATATCCTCAGATATTCTTCAATGGATCTTACAGATGAACAGAAGGTTCAGTCAAGGGCTAATATTGACGCCGCTTCTACTTCGAGTGTGAGTTCTTTAAGTTCAACGGTTTCCAGCATCGAAGCTTTAATCCAGACATACAGTGAAAACGTAGCGGATATCACAAAGATCGAAAATGGAATTAAGGTTCTTTACGCCGACGGAACAAGTAAAGAAATGGAACTTGAAACAGACTTCCCTATTAAGTCTGTTGTGTATGACGAAAACCATTATCTCCATTTCTACGATGCAAACAATAACGATTTGTTTGACAATGTTTACATCGAAGGAGGCGGAGGCGGCGGTGGAAGCGTAGGCTCTGTTACCGTTGCCCGTATCACGGCTGAATCTTCAAGCTGTGTTTATGGTTCATCCTTCCCTATTCAGTTTACAATTACTGCACTGGATTCCAGTGGCGACGCTGCAACACTTAAAGGTTCTACATGGACTGTTGGTGGTGTTACCGTCGCCAGGAACATCCCAGTTGTCAACGGAAACAATACCTTTGATATCGGCCCGTATCTGAACGCAGGTGATAATACAATCAAGATTGTGGTTACTGCAGATACAGGAGGAGACGCTGACGTCACTGCCTCTAAAACGTGGAGGGTCAACGCAGTCAACATGCGGTTCACATGGAATTATAATGATACGTCTATCCATGAGTCCAGCTTTACTGATTCGTGGACAGTGTACGGTGAAATCGAAAAGACTTCGCATTCCAAGCTTGGTGATACAGAACTGCCTGTTACGGTGACAACCAAGACAAACGCAACTCAATCTATCAGTATTCCAATGCAGCCGCACGGCGCATATGGTCTTGAAAGATGGGTGACTGCTTCCATCGGAGGTCAGCCTCAGTCTACACCTCATGAATATCACGAAGTAATCTTTGTGGAAAGCGGAAATCCTGCTCCTATTATCGCTGTATCAATGAAGGATACTACTCTCAAGAACAGCGACATTGAAATGGATCAGTACGATACAATTGAGATTCCTGTTGTTATCTATGATCCAATGCATATTCTTACAGATGCAACATTAACTGTCGACGGTGAATACGCAGGTGAATGGGAAAACATTGATAGGTCTACCCATTTATGGGCATATACTCCTACCACAAGCGGTTCTCACACTCTTGCGATTACCTGTGGTGAAACTGTCAAGACACTCGTGGTAAACGTTAACGAAGTAGCACTTGATATCGAAGAAGTGAGTGGATATACATTCCGGTTCAAGAGCTCTGAATTCGCCTCTAATAAAGCGGTGAGAGAATGGGAATCCAATGGAATTACGGCATCCTTCTCAGATAACTTTGACTGGGTTAACGGTGGGCTGAAAACAGAAAGAGACGATAAAGGAAATCTCCAGCAATATTTCTGCATTAAATCCGGAACAAGAATGACTATTAACCATAAGTTGTTTGCAGTTGATCCTAAAGAGTCAGGAATGACCTTTAAGATTATTTATAAAGTAAGAAACTGCAGAAACTACGATGCTTTGGTTGGTCATTGTTTCTCGGAAGTCGGCATCAGGATGAACGCCCACAGCGCTACATTCAATTCTTCCGGTACGACAATTAATGTTCCGTATGGCGAAGATGAATATATCGAGCTGGAATTCGATGTTTATCCTTCCAATAACTATCATTATATGATGGCATGGATTGACGGTGTAATTACCTCCTGCAGAGTATATGATGCGAATGACAACTTTGTGCAGAATTACGAAACAAGGGAAAACATCGTCTTAGGTTCTGATGACTGTGATGTTTATATCTATATGGTTAAGACCTATCCGATGCTTATTGATCGTGACGGTCATATTGACAACTTTATTATGGACGCACCGAACGCTTCAGAAATGGCAAAGCGTTATTCTCGTAACGATATCCTGAACGAAGGCGGAGACATCGACTATGAGAAGCTTGTCGATAAGAATCCAGACTGCCGTGTATGGTTATATGATATTCCGTATTTAACCAACGATAAAAGCGATAAGGTTGGCGGCTGTAAGTTCAATCAGTTCTGGAAGAACGGCAGCCAATATTACCAGATGTCCGGTGTAGGTAAGATGTCTGTTCAAGGTACCTCGTCTGTAAACTACATCAGAGGTGCTGCTAATACAGACATTAACTTCACGTCTCTTACAGATGGTAATGATGTTAATCTTTTAGCTGGTGCCGTGAAAGATGATACCTATGGCGGAAACTGGTTTATTGAAGACGAAGAAAACCAGGGCCATGCTAAGGTTTTTGTTGTGGACGAAAACACTGAACTTACAGTGGATTGTGTTCCCATTGAAAGAGATTCCAACAGGAATGTAACAAAGTATGTTAAAGCTGTTGGTATGAAGCTGAATGACGACTCGTGCCCGATTAGTTATGCCAATACAAAAGTTAACTTTGCTTCCTGTGAACAAGTTAACAACATGTGCAATGCTAAATGGTATCAGATGTATAATCCGTATCCAAGCTTAACAGCACGGGATTGCATGGAATTCAACATGGGTGTCCAGTTTATCAAAGACAGCGGCGAAGTTCCTGATGACAGCCACTTTGTTCTTTGGGGAGACAATAAGTACCATATGTATTCTATTGCAAATATGGGAAACTCTAAGAAAAACGTCCATATTTTCCATGACTTATCCAATCCTAAAGAAGTCTGTATCGAAGTTAACGACAACGACAAAGACCAAATGAGAATGGTCAGCGATGACTTAAGCGAAGAAGATTGGTCTGGTAAAAAGTTCTTTGGTATGCGTTATCCGGATACGAAGAATCCTTCACAGGAAGTTCGAGATGCATGGCAACGGCTCGTAACATGGATGGCTACCAACAATCCTAATGCTCATACGGATGAGTTGTTACCGGAACCTGAAACATATGCCAACTATACTTTCCGTGGACATGATCGTCCAGGAACACAGGTTCTGCGTGGCGTTACTGTAACTCAATATGCAGGAACGTACACTCACGATACATTTGAACGCAGAATTGCAAAGATGCTTTCTGAATGTGAAGACTATATGGTTATGGATTCATTCGTGTATCACTTTTTATATCTTGAACGGCATACAATGGTGGATAATGTCTCCAAGAACAACTTCTGGTCCTCTACTGACTTAATCCACTGGGATCTGTCCAAGGCATACGATATGGATACCTCTGACGGAAACAACAACCAGGGCCAGATGGTCTTCGATTATGGTAATGAGTACAACGATGATATCGGTGGCATGAAGGTTTTCAATGGTTCTGACGCTGTATGGTTTGTGTTTGTCGCAAATCTTTATGAAGCATGTCAGGCTATGTTTATTAACCGTGAATCTGCCGGTGCATGGTCTGCTACCGCTTATCATAATTTCTTACTGCAAGAACAACAGAAAGTTCCTGAAAGGTGTTGGGTGCAGTGCTACTGGTATGATTATCTTCGTACCTACGAGAATAATATTTCTGCAGAATGGATGACCTTCCTTGACGGCGGTCAGAAATCTCACCAGAGAAAGCACTATGAATACTTTGAAGAGTTATATGATTCTTCCAAGTATCGTGGAGCTGCTTCCACTTCCCAGAACGTTAACTTCCGTGCTTATACACCTAACACATGGAACAACTATGTCACAAAGGCAACAGGTGCATCTATGCGATCTTCGCCTAACGCATCCAGAACTTTAATTCAAACTATTCCTGTCAATACACTGGTAACAGTGTCCAGAATTGCAGACGACTGGCGTGTTGTTACTTATAATAACAGAACTGGTTATGTTCTCAGATCTGAACTTGGAGGCGTTGAGCCTAGCGGAACACTTACCGTTACAATGTATAACAAGATGTATATCTCTGTTAACGTTGGTACTACAGCATGGGCTCCAATCAAGGCTGAAAAGAATGTTCCTATGACAATTGAATTCTCGAATGGCGGATTGTTAAACAACACATTGATTAACATTAATACTGCGTCGATGATTCAAGCTATTAGTGGTATGGAACACTTATATACAGATACTTGTGTTTTCTCAGCTGCGACAAGATTAAGGGAACTGTCTCTTGGTTCAAACGATATTGGATATGAGAATACTTTCTTAAAGAACCTGTCCCTTGATAACAACACCATGCTTGAACGACTGTATGTGCAGAATCTTCCCAATGCTAATTCGGCTCTGGATTTAACAAGCTGTTTGTCTTTAACAACTCTTGATGCAACAGGGTCTGGATTTACAGCATATTCATTTGCAGATGGCGGTCTGTTATCCAGTGCTATTCTTAATAGGCCTACTTCTTTAAGCCTTCTGAATCTTGCATATCTTGAAGATGAGAACTTTGCTATTACAGACTATTCCGGGTTGATTTCATTTAGATATGAAAATACTCCCGGAATCGATTCTTATATGATTGCAAGTGCAGCACAGAATCTTCAGATTGTTCGTTTAATCGGCATTAACTGGGTTATGCCGAATGCAAATATGCTGAACAGAATGCTTCGGCTGCAAGGCTTAAACGAAAGCAACCATACTATCGATCAGTCTGTCCTTGCCGGCGAAGCTTATGCCCCGTCTATGAGACAAAGAAATCTGAATGAATATGGTGTGGCATGGCCTGACCTTGTTGTTACGTATGATAACATTCTTGAGGAATTCCAGATTACATTCTCTAATCCTGATGGAACTGCTATCAAAGACAGACTTGGTAACGACTACATCCAGTATGTGGATCGCGGTCAGACAATTGTCGATCCCGTGGAAAACGGAGATATTGATACTCCTACAATGGAACCAACGGCACAGTATATTTACACATATACTGGATGGCAAAACATTTCCGGTGCTGTAATGGATAACAGAAATGTTATTGCATCTTATTCAAGCGCTGTCAGAACGTATCGTGTGCGCTGGTTTGCTCAGACGGGCGTTCTCTTAAAGACCACCTATGCTGAGTATGGTTCTGAAGTAATCTATCAGGATGAGGATCATGTATTCCCTCCGACCAAAACAGACGAAGAAGAGAACCTTTACTTCTGGGTATTCCTCAACTGGGATAAGTCTACTGGATTCATTACTGAAGATGTAGATGTGTACGCAATTTGGGACCGTGCTACTATTCCGTCTGGCTCTGTCAATCTTAAAGATTTGTCTATTGCTCAGATTTACGGTATTGCAAAAACCTACAACTCTTCAAATTACTTCCATGACGAGGACTATGTTGACATTAAGGTTGGTAAAGACTTTAACTTCTCGAATGTACAGTCGGAAGTGCTTCTTGAAAATAAATATTTCGACGGCACCGAAATTGTAAAAAAAGAAAACATCAGACTGTTTGACGCCGATGCTCCAAGCTTTACAATTGCCATCGATTATGAATTCACGGAAGCAACAACCAACGCAACGATGATCAGCTGCTGTGACTCTACCGGAAGCACTGAAGGTTTCAGAGTGTATTATTACTTAGCAGGAAACACCAACGAAAACCAGAGTGTTCAGGTTCTTTGGGGTGATAAGACAGCTATTGTTGGACACGGATTAAACCGTGGTATCCTTGTCTTAAGACACCGTAAAGGATCAAGAAACTTGCTTGTTTCGTCCGATAACGGTGGTCGTTACGTACTTCATACGTCAACATACGGCGGCGACGATTATCCTTCCAACAACGAGAATAGATACGACGCATACAATGCAAGTGGATTTACTACTGAACTTGTGCGTGCACAGGATACTCAGACTGATTCTGTTCTTTCGTTTGGAGCTATGGCTTATGGTAGCCAGGGTTCTCGTTTCCCTGCCAAAGGATGGATTCACTGGGCGAAGATTTGGTATGACGATCTCGGAACAAGTGTCTCCAACGAACTGGCAAGCTGGCCTCATGAAGTCTGGAGAATGCATTATCGTGGAAACCATCTCTACAATAAGGATGATGGTACTGGTTTAATGGATGGCGCTTCGTTTATTATGAATGCTCCGCTGCCTCAGTTCTACGAAATGTATGAACCGGACAGCCTCAACCAGATCTATACAACCGGCGGCTGGAAGAACTCGCTTGTGAGATCTTTCATTAACGACAGATGCTTTAATGCCCTTCCTTACTCCTGGCAGTCCATTATCAGTCCTGTCAGTATTCCTACCAAGGGTGGTGCCGACAACTATAATGTTCTTGAATACACCACGGATAAACTTTATATTCCTTCTATTGCTGACCTGTACTCTGGCGCTCAGAACCTTAACAGAGCTGAAAGTACTCAAATCAGCTGGTGTATTGACAATAAGAGCCGTGTAAGGTTTATGGGTATTACTATTCCAGAAGACGCCCAATACTACACAGTTGACAGTGATCCTACGCTTTACACTGGTACTTATAACGTTAAGGAAGGCGACGTATGGATCAGAGGCGACAGAGCTTATGTGTATGTAACACAGACTACTGCTGATAGACATGGTTATCTTGGTGGCCGTAACATTACGGAAACTTCCAACAATATTGTCGCAACCGGAACGCAGGGTGGATTATGGGTGCGCTCCATTACTTACTGGACGAGATCCAATAATACAACCGCACAGGCTAACTCTACTTCAAGTCAGTGGACGATCTGGCCTACCGGTCAGCCCACAAGTACTTTTGTGCTTTATCCTGAATACGGTCGTCGCGGCATTATACTGATGTTCTCTATTTAAGGAAGGAGTGTAAAACATGACATACTTTAAAGTTATCAGAAATGATATTGTTGTTGATGTTGGCACTGTATTTCTTAAATGGAACATCAACAAGCACAAATTCAATATCTGTTCCACAGACGAAGGTCAGTTCGTACAGTCCTATAAAGAGGATCACATATACAGAGATTCATGGATGAAACAGCATCCGGATGAAGCAAAAGGTTACGACAACGCAAAAGTCGTTATCATTGCTGAATCAGAATACAATGATTTAAGAGATCTTCTTGGTGAAGGTGAAACTGTTGAAGTTGATGAAATTGTAATTCCTGCTGAAGAAGCACACGAAGTTCCTGCTCAGGAACAACCTGAAAAGAAACTTTCCTTAGCTGAATTAAGGGAATTAGTCGTAGAACAGCAAAAACAAATCGAACTCTTAAACGAAAAGCTTAATTCTTAAGTGGACACGCAGGGCGGTTTCGGCCGCCCTGCTGTTCTTATAAATCCGAAAGGAGTGCTCAACTATGGCATATGAACCTATAGAAACAAAAAAGTTTCTTAATTCCACAGGTGTAGGTCATCTTTGGGATAAAATTAAAGAACGTTATGATAATCGTATTGCCAATGTTCAGGCCGCTGACGACTCTATTGTTGTCGATAGCGAAGACGGCGTGTCTGTTCAGATTTCAGCCGAAGAAGGAAACTTACTTCAACTGAAAACAACCGGACATAAAGGTCTGTATGTTGAAGCTGTTGCAACACAGGACACCTATGCCATTGTCAAAGCTGCAAACAGCGGTGATTACTCTGCTGTCTATCAGCTTATGAAGTATACTCAAGGTTCCGATACTGGAACTAAAGTTGGCGTCGATATTAATATTCCAAAGGATATGGTTGTTCAGTCTGGTTCAGTTGAAACCAAGCAAGCTGGCGACTGGGGTCCTGCCGGGACTTATATTCACCTCGTACTTGCGAATGCAGAGCAGAGTGATCTGTATATCAACGTTTCTAATCTTGTTGAATATATAACATCCGGATCTCAGGCCGGAGATGCTATTGTTCTTAATATTGATAATCAGCATCGTATTACTGCAACCATTTCCGATAACTCGATCACTTCATCGAAGCTTGATCCGAACCTTCGTACCCAGATTGCTCTTGGCCAGTCTGCAGTGCAAAACATTACCGAAGGCACAACCAACGGAACCATTGATGTGGATGGAAATGAAGTGCCTGTTCACGGTCTCGGAACTGCTGCGTTTATGGCAAGCAGCTCTTTCGATGCTGCTGGTGCTGCTGACACTGTTCTCGGATCGTCTACAGACACTGCAGCAACAATGACAGTTCATGGTGTTAAGCAATATTCTTCTGATGTTTATACAGCAATACAGGCGCTTTCAAATGCAGAAATCGATGCTGCTATTTCCAATGCTGTTAACCCTTAATATATGAAGCATTGAGGTGATTCATATGATTAAGATTGATGGAACAAATATAACAATTACAAGAGGAGACTGTGAACCTTTTACCATTACACTAACCGGAGAAGATGTTCCTGAAAATGGTGAAAAGGTTTTATTTTCTGTAAAGAAAACTCAATTTCAAGATCGTCCTGAAATAAAAAAAATATTGGAAGTAACTAATTCTCAAATTGTTGTACAGATAAACAATTCTGATACAAAAAATCTTGAATTTGGTAATTATCTTTGGGATATTCGTTTTCCTAATTATTATGGAGAAAATGAACCATATACACCAATGTCTCCTGCCGTTTTTACGATTGCTGAGGTGATCGGAAATGTCTAAAGCATTGGACATTACAATTGCTGTTGAAAGAGAAAAACCTAATATCCAAATCGGTCTTGGAACAGGTGGAAAGAATATACAAATTGGGTTGGAAAAGAAAGCTGGAACATACGAAAACGATTATGAAAGGCTCGTTCACCATCCACAAATCAACAGCACAACGCTGATCGGCAATAAGACATCGTCTGAATTAGGCTTGCAAAATGAGCTTCCGCTTATCACAAGGTCCGAAATCAGAGATATCATCAACAATCTTTAATTAATGAGGTGAAAACAATGGCTGTACAAGGTTTTGCGATGACCAAAAGTGAATTATCATATATTTTGGGAATTATATGGGATACATTTCAAAAAGCAGAAAATGGGAAAGGTCTTTCTGCTAATGACTTTACAACAGCGTTGAAAGACAAACTTGAGTCCTTGCCAACAACAGCACAGGCTAACGTTATTGAAGCTATTAAGCTGGCTGGCGCTGCACTGACTCCAGATGCTAATAAGGCAGTGGACATTCCCCAAATGAGTGGGGCTAACGCTAGTTCTAACGGAGCTATTGGTTTAGTTCCGGCTCCGCAAAAAGCAAACCGTGAACAATTCCTGCGTGGCGATGGAAGTTGGGCTACTCCTGAAGATACAACTTACGATGTAGTTTCTACTCTTGTTGCAGGTCTTATGAGTCCGGCAATGCTTCAAAAATTAAATGGAATTGCGGAAGGCGCTACTGCAAATGAAGGCACTATAACCGGCATTAGAATGAACGGAAGCAGCGTAGGCACATCTGGTGTTGTAGATCTCGGAACGATTCTTACGTCTCATCAGGATATTTCAGGTAAAGCTAATGTTGCAAGCCCTTCTTTTACCGGAACACCAGCAGCTCCAACTGCGGCAGCTGGTACAAATACAACGCAGATTGCAACAACTGAATTTGTTGGTACTGCAATTACAAACGCCTTAAGCGGAATTACGGGAATTGCGTTTGAATTTGTTCAGACTCTACCTGCAACAGGAAAAGCTGGTACATTCTACTTTGTTCCTGACGTAAGCGGAAGCGGAACCAACAATTTTATCGAGTATGTTTGGAATTCGAATGCAAGCAAGTTTGAAGAGATTGGCAGACCGTCAGTAGATCTTTCCGGCTACATGAAGAGATCGGATTATCCGCTTATTACAGAGGCTGAAATTGATGAGATTGTCGCTTCCTTATAATGGTGGTGAAGAATAATGAGTGATACTCTTAAGACTTGGTCAATAGAAAAAGTCACACGATTAATCAGTAATTTGCTTAAGAAAAATCAGGGGACAGCCAATGTCGGAAAGTTCATGAAGGTTGGAAACGACGGCAACCTTGTTCCGGATACCATTCCAGATCCTACGAACAAGGCCGATAAGGTAACCAATGCGACTGCCGGTAATTTCGCCGGACTTGACGCAACCGGAAACCTGACGGATAGTGGAAAGAGTGCGGAAGATTTTGCCGGTGCCATCTACAAGACCGCTACCCCTGGCTCTATCGTAACTTTTGATGATGGTGCGGACAATCTGCCTATCAAAGAGTTGAAGGTTGGGATTGACCCTGTGCAGGACTTGCACGGGTGTGACCATCCGTGGCCTGCGGGGGGCGGGAAGAATCTTGCAAAGGTTACGGACAATACGATTGTGCGGAATGGTGTGACGATAACTTTTGCAAATGATGAGATTCGCTTAAATGGGACTTGCACTGGAAACACATGGCTTACCCCTTCGCAGTCGATAACCCTCCCGGCTGGGACTTATACTATGAGTGTAGAGATAACTGGAGTAACGGGAACGGAGAACCGTGGTGCTTATGGTATAAATAAAGATGGTATCGGTTATCTATACGTTCCTAATAATGGCGGGAAGTATACAAGAACATTTACTCTTGAATCAGAATCGACAGCTTGGCTTGATGGCTATATCTACAAAGGCAATGTGTATAACAACGCCCAAATAAAGTTCCAGATCGAAAAAGGAAGTACTGCTACAGACTACGTCCCCTACTCCAACATCTGCCCAATCAGCGGCTGGGATGAAGTGGATGTGAATGTGAGTAGCGTGAACGCATGGGATGAAGAGTGGGAGTTAGGTGTGCTATCTACAACGGGTGGAAATGCGACTTCTTCTACGGAAATACGTTCGAAAAATTATATTCCTGTGGTTGGTGGGCAGACTTATTACTTGTATTGCGCTGTCTCATCAACATTTAATTATAGGTTTTATGACGCAGATAAGAACTTTATAAGTGGTGCATATATTGGCAGAAACAACACGTTGCTTATTCCAAATGATGCAAGGTATATGCGTTTTTACATGGGTGCAGCATATGGCGCAACCTATAACCATGACATCAGCATCAACTACCCAGCAACCGACACGGAGTACGAACCCTATCAAGGCGAAACCTACGACATCACATTCCCCTCCGAAGCCGGAACGGTGTACGGAGGGACGCTGGATGTGACTACTGGTGTGCTGACAGTGGATATGGTTAAAACGGTGTTCGCAGGTGTTATTAATGATGTAATTAATGGCTACTATATGCACATGCCAAGCGGATGGGCTGATGGCAGATTTGTCCTTCGGATGAGTAAACCGCATAAATCTAATGGCAACAATAGCACAGTAAACCAATGGGCAATTTCAGACAAGTTCAAAAAAGCTTCGTTTAACGCAATTAATGTTGTCAACGCACCTCAATATAGCTTTGCACCACAAGAGAATTGGAATACTGCAATTATTATATACGTTCCTAATATGACAACAGTTGATAATTATTTGGCGTGGTTTGCTGAAAACCCAACAGAAATCGCATATAAACTCGCCACACCGATCACTTACCAACTCACACCGCAGGAAATCCGAACTCTGCTTGGCGTGAATAACATTTGGGCAGACACGGGAGATATCACGGAACTGATTTATCCTGTGAATACAGATACCGCTATGGCGCTTTACGAAAAGGCGGACAAGGTTGCAAACGCAACAGCTGGAAACTTTGCTGCTCTGGACGCTGAAGGCAATTTGAAGGACAGCGGAAAGAAACCGTCTGACTTCTTAACTCAGGATCAGGGAGCAACAAACGCCGGAAAGTTCATGAAGGTTGGAGCTGATGGAAAGCTTGTGCCGGACACCATTCCAGATCCTACAGGTAAGGCTGACAAGGTTTCTGGTGCTACGAACGGGAACTTTGCAGGACTCGATGCCAATGGCAATCTGATGGACAGTGGTAAAAGCACTGATGATTTCCTTGACAAGAACTACGAGTCCGGATGGAAACCTAAGACACTAAGTGGATTGGCTAATATTGATGCTTTATACGTTTGGACAGATGGAGAAAATATCTACTATAGTAAATACGGTAGCCACTACGTTTTAGATAAAACTACTTTTGAATGGACAAGAAAAGTGTGGAATGGGTATACTGATTTTTCCGGTAAATGTATTTGGTCTGATGGTGAGAACATATATTATAGTTCTGGCGGGACAACTATAGTATTGGATAAGTCTACATCAACATGGAGCATCAAATACTGGAATAACTTCACATATAGTCTTGATGGAGATTATATATGGACTGATGGTGAAAACTATTACTATAGCAGGGGGACTGCACAATACGTTTTAGACAAAGCCAATGATACTTGGGTAACAAAAACTTGGAACGGACTAACTAATTTTGACGGCGTTCTTGTTTGGACTGACGGAAACGATATTTATCATACCGCTGGAACAACATATGTTTTAGATAAAGCAACTTCTACATGGAGCGTTAAGACATGGAGTGGAATGGCTGGCTTTGGCGGGTCGGGCGTGTGGTCTGACGGAGAGAACGTCTATTATAACTCCACTAAAGTATTAGATAGGGATTCTTCCACATGGGAAGATAAGAGTTGGAACGGATTGGATGAATTTTATTCTGAAAACCTTTGGACTGACAGAGAGAACATTTACTGTAGCCGTAATAATTCTAACTACATCTTAGACAACAATCCCAAGCTCTATCTCGGTCAGGATGGAGAATTTGCTCCCGTTTCCGTCAAGAAGTTCATTGATGACAACGTACCTGCTTACTCTTTTGCATACGATACTGTGGACAGTGCGCTTGTGATTACGATTCCGAATTGATTGAGGTGATGATGTCATGCAGACTACAACCAATTTCGGACTGCGTATTCTTGAAGGAAGTGACTCATTCAGATACGCAGACCTTCAGTTTAATTTCGACAAGTGGAACGATATTCTGAGAGCCATGTATCCTGTCGGCTATGTGTACGAGTCTACTTCTGAAACGAATCCGCTTGCTGATATACCGAACACAACGTGGCGTAAGATTGAAGGTGTGTTCCTGTTCGCTTGTGATCAAGATCACCCGGCAGGAACAACAGGCGGAGAGGAAACTCATACGCTGACGCTTAATGAAATGCCGAGCCATACTCATGCGATAAGTGATCATACGCACAGCTTTACGATTGAGGGGCAGACTACAGGGGAATTTACGTTTACGCATGATCATTCAGTAGATTTTTTAAAAGGATATCCGGTATCCATTACGAGCGTTAGTAGTCTTAGCGCTAAATATGTTAGTCATGCTCTCTATCGTTCCGATAGCACATCATCATCTTCTGGCGATCACACGCATGATGTTACATTTCCATCTGTAACCACAACTGATTGTTCTGTTTCAGCGTCCGGTACTACAGGAGGAGAAACATCGCATAACAATATGCCACCGTACAAAGTCGTAAACATTTGGGAAAGAATATCATAGGTGGTGAAAGATATGTTTATAAATGAAACAATTTCAGTTTATAATAACAATCTTGAACAGTTTTTGTCATTTATATATCCTATTGGATCAATTTTAGAAATGACAAGTGCTGAAAATCCATCCACGCTATTTCCAAATACAACATGGGAACAAATTGAAGGAAGTTTTCTATTTGCCTCTAATTCTGTTCATACTTTAGGAAGCACAGGAGGAGAGGAAGCTCATGCGTTGACAGTTGGCGAAATTCCAAATCACAATCATATAATTAATCATGAACACACTACGAAAAGTGAAATAGGAACAACTACGAGTAATGGTTCGCATACTCATGTTGTTAATTATACCCTGTATCAAGGTGACATAGGAAGTACCAGCGGATCATCAATTGGAACCGGCACTACTTATAAAAAGAGATATTGGGACTATACAGGTGCACACATAGATAAATACACGGTGTCTTTGTCTTCCCAAACTGATTCTCATACGCATACATCTGTTTCAAAAACTGCTACGTCCAATAGTGTTGCTTTAACTGTTGCATCAGCAGGAAGCGGATTATCGCACAACAACATGCCTCCATATATTGCTGTAAATACGTGGAAGAGAATAGCATAAATAGCAGGAGGAATATTGAACTATGACATTTTTAAACAATAGCATGGATGTCAGATCTGTTATGAATCAGAATTCAAACGAATTTGATCAGTATTTATCGTTCATCCATCCAGTCGGATCGATTTATAAATCGACAAGTTCAGCGAATCCTTCTACACTGTTTCCAAATACTGAATGGGAACAAATTCAAGGAAAGTTTCTGTTTTCATCCGATTCGTCTCATGCGTTAGGAAACACCGGAGGAGAATACGAACACGTCTTAACAGTTGATGAATTACCAATTCATGATCATACCGGTGGTAATCATACACACGAAGTAACATTAACACCAACAGTATCAAATTCAGATATGTCTCATAGTCATCCGTCAGAATTAATACCTGGTTCAGTAAGTGCGACGTATCTTCGAGGCACCAGTCATATTTACGACAAAGTAACGTCAAGAAATACAAGTAGAGCTTACAACGCGGAAATTCCATTGACACAAAAAGATACATCGCCAACGAGCCATTCGCACACAATTTCAGACCAAGAAATCACAACGGACACGTTTACAGGCAATACAGGATCAGCAGGAGGTGGCTTGGCGCACAATAATATGCCACCACATCTGTCGATATACATGTGGAAACGAATTGCGTGAAAGGAGGAAAAAGAATGGCAACTTATAAAACAAAAAAAATCATTGTTCGTAAAGCTGGCAATGAAGATGAAATTTATCAGCTTGGTGGCGGGGACTTTCCTGTCGGCGTAATCATCGAAACAGTATCTGCCACTTGCCCGTTTGAAGATGGTACATGGGTGGAAGTTGTCCGTGATCCTCCCACATGGGCACAGGTTGAATCTGGCACATGGAGCTATAGCGAAGGTACAGGAACCGGAACAATCCACTGTTGGAAGAGAACAGCATAAACATAAAACAGAGTGAAAAACCTCGAAATAGTCTTATTATGAAATGTTTCTCTGTTTGATGTAACCTTATGTCCTTTCTTTTTTGATAATTCAATATAAGAATATATATACTTTATCTTTTTTTATCAACTTTAAAAGGAGATATTCACAATGGCATATGAAAATCCTACCCAGAAAAAATTTCTGGACTTTACAGGGTTAAGTCATTTTGCTCAGAAGTTGAATGATTATCCAGATAATACTGTTATTGCGTCTGTTATTGATGGAATACAGGATGAACTGGATACTAAAGTTGATTCATCCAGCATCGGAGCAAGAAACGGAATAGCATCCCTCGATTCAACGGGAAAAGTTTCAGCATCGCAATTACCAAGCGATATCTTGGTATATGTTGATTACTCTTATTTTCCTTTGAACGGGTCCGAAGACAAACTTTATATCGATGAAACTTCAAACATTCCCTACTATTGGAGCGGTGAATCATACGTTGCAATTGGCGGAAGTGTTTCTTCGATTACAAATGCTCAAATAGATGCTTTATTCGTTTAATAATCTACTAAGGGGTGATATTTGTGCCAATATATGCTACAACCATTGAAGACATGGTTCCATTGCATAGTGATGCAAATATTGATTCTGAAATAACAACTGTAATACCAGCCAATACTACCGTAGCTATCCTTGAAAAAGGTGAGGTATGGAGTAAAACTGTTTTTAATGAATATACAGGTTATCTACTGAATGTTTTTCTTAAGTTCGAGAGCGAAGGCGAAGATAAAATAGTATTAAGCCTCTCGCGTGAGAATGCACAAACTTTATACTTAGCGCTAAAGCTCTCGCTCAATCAATAAGCGAGGAGTGTTTCCTATGGGAGAAATATCAAAAGCAGTCGGCCAATGGATACTTGGTAATGTCGGCTGGTCTATTATTATTCTTTTATTTATTTTGTCGTGTTTCTTTAAGATTACCAAGAGGAATATTGATCCGCTTGGCTGGGTTATAAGCTGGATTGGAAAAGCTTTTACAACGGATGTCCGCAAAGATGTTGCAGAGTTAAAAGCTGATTCAGCCAGAAAGTTTGCTGAGGTTAAAACAGATCGAGCTGCAAAAATCGAAGAACTTAAATCAGACTATGAAGCAAAAATAACAAATCTTCGTACTGATCTTGACACCTTCGAAGAAAGAACAAATGCAAGTATCAACGAGATGAAAAACGGCACAACAAATAATTGTGAGATGATGAAAGAACGCATGGACCGGATGGAAAAATCCAATGACATGCAAACGATTCGTCAAATAAAATCACATGTGCTTGATTTTGCCAATTCATGTTTTAATCATCGGCAGCATACAAAACTGGAATTTGAAAACATCATAAAGGAAAATGAAGAATACGAAGAGCTCGTGGCAAAACATGGTATTAAAAACAATGTTTATAAAGAAGACTACGAATTCATTATGGAAGTCTATCACGAGTGTCAACGAAAAGGAACATTTCTCGGCAGCGACAGACAATAAGACTTCTTTTTTTGTAAGTCTTTTTAAAAGGAGGAGATCCGATGGCAACATCTTTAAAGTTAAAGGAAGCCTTTATTCAATATTCAAAAAAGATGTGTACGAGAGTGACGCTTTTCTGGATGCTCTATCGGATCGCAAATTTTCTTGTTGTTCTTTTGCGGCCAGAAATAGCGTCAGCTCTTGTAGATCTCAGTACCGGTGTTGACACAATTATGATTGTGAATATGGGTGCTTATACCTTTAACAGCGGCACTGAGAAAGTAGCTATAGCATTTGGTAAAAATGCGATAAGACCTAAAGAAAAGTCTGAAGAAGAAGACGAATCTGAAGAAGACGAGTCTGAAAAGAAAGAAGAAGAAGGAGATGCAGTTGGATGACTTACAAAGAAGCAGTAGATAAATTTCTTGCTAAAGTTATTCAGATTTATCGATCAAATCCTAAACGAAGAGAACCGGCCGATGGCTCCGATGGTTATTGCGATTGCATTGGATTAATTATCGGAGCTATTCGTAGAATGGGTCTCAAATGGACTGGTATTCATGGATCGAACTGGGCGGCCAGAAAAGAAATGGTAGACCTCAAGCCTATTGCATCTCAGGCTGATTTACAACCCGGAGATATTGTGCTGAAAGCAGTTCCAAAGGGACACAAAAACTGGGATCTGCCCTCCAGATACAGAAAGGGCGGAAGGTACTACAACGGTGATACGAACGATTATTATCATGCAGGTGTAGTGTACAGTGTAAATCCTTTTCAAATCAAACATATGAGTACAAGAATGACCACTGATACTAAGGTAAACGTGTATTATCCTTGGACTCACTATGGAAAGAGTAGACAACTGAAAGAGGCATCCGAGATTCCTGTGCCAACTCCCACCTCTGGCGAACAGGCAGTGTTGGTTGCTCCTTCAGGAGGAACTGTTAATCTGCGTCGGACTCCTAGTCTGAAGGGAGCTTTAATGATGCAGGTTCCGCTTGGAACGATTGTAAACATCATTACTCCCGGAGAAGAATGGTGCAAGGTAACGTTCAGGAATAAAACTGGCTACATGATGGCTAAGTTCCTTGACATTATCGGTGATGGAAAAGGTAATTATTGATTAAAGGAGATGTGTACTATGAAGTTTATTGCAGAAAATTGGTATATTATTCTTGCTGCTGTTGCGGCTATTGCTGTTATTATTTACTGCATTATTAAGTTCTTTAAATTCCCGCGAGCAGAACAGATAGCGAAGATTAAAGAATGGCTCCTGTATGCCGTAGCCGAAGCTGAAAGAGAACTTGGAAGCGGCACCGGCCAGCTGAAACTTCGCAAGGTTTACGATATGTTTGTTACCAAATTTCCATTCCTTGTTAAATTTATTTCTTTTGAATACTTCAGCAACCTTGTAGACGAAGTTCTTGTTAAGTTCAAAAAGATGTTTGAAACAAATGAAAACGTCAAAACTTATGTTAACACCAGTATTTCAACACACAATCCAGAGGTGTAAACAATGAACGAACAAGTTATCTGGGATTATTTAATCAAAGAAACAAATAATCCTTACGGCACGGCAGCAATTATGGGTAACCTTATGGCTGAAAGCTCATTAAATCCTAAAAATGTTACAGGATCTAAAGACCCGGATTACGTTGCCAAAGCCGATGCCGGAACCCTGGATTTCGTTCATGATAAATGTGCTTTCGGTTTAGCTCAATGGTGTTTCTATACTCGCAAAGAAGCACTCTTGAATCGTGCTAAAATCAAGGGGGTCTCTGTAGGAGACATCAACGTACAGTTGGACTATCTTGTAAGTGAATTAAAAAACAGTTATAAGACTGTCTGGTCTGTTGTAACCAATGCCAAAGAAATTCGTGCTGCTTCTGATATTTTTATGCTGAAATATGAAAAGCCAGCTAATACATCAGAAACAATGAAGCAACGGCGTGCTAACTATGCACAGAAGTTTTTTGATACATTTGCTTCTTCCGAAACTCCAGATAAACAGGAGAAAAAAGAGGAAAAAACAATGCCTAAGAAGGTTATTATAACTGCGAACAGGGTAAATCTTCGGGTTGGAAATGGCCTGAATTACTCCAGTATTGCACAGGTTAACAAGAATGCTATGTACGAGTGGATTGCAACAGCCGAAAATGGATGGCATGCAATCAAAATTCCAGGGAGAATTGTATGGGTAAGCGGACAATTTTCCAAGGTCCAATAAAAAAGGCAGCTTTCGCTGCCTTAATTCAGGGGATACTGTTATATACAGTGTCCCCTTTTTTTATCAGTCCCACAAATAATCCCAGTGTTCCAGTATTTCATATATAGTTTTCTTAAACAATTCTTTATGTTCGTTTGTTAATTCGAGCCATCGTTCATAATATTTTTCTCTTAATTCCCTTTTCTCTTCTGTTTCTTCTTCTGTGAGAGCTTCTTTAGGATTTTTCATTAAGCTATTAATATATGGCTCGTAATATTCATTTCCATCGTTTTCGTCTTGGCATTTTTCAATTTGATTTGCCATATGACGGAGCCAACTGCTCCAGTCTTCAGGAGTTTCAAAAGGAGGTACTCCAGGGTATCCATGCCCATGTACAGCCATTTCTTTCAGCATTTGAGGAGCAATTTCTTTAAACCACATATCGAAATTAGCCCAATCCAAATAACAGTATCCCTTTGTTGTTCTTTGCCATGCGTTTTGAATATTCCATTTTAGTTCACGGAACCATTTCCAAGGTTTCTTTAAATAATATTTTGCTGGATGGTTCCATGTCCATACATTTAAATAGTCTTTCAATTTTGCTTTCCTTCTTTTTCACGTTCTTCCCTATACAGCGGACAGGATTCTGTTCCTTTTAAGTTCGCAGCTGAAAACAAACCTGTCTTACTTAACCTATGTATTGTATTGCGTTCACATTTTTCATAACTGCATTCGCTTACGCACCATGTTATATCGTCATAAATCCAGTCATACTCCATCTTTATCACTCCACTCTTCTTTGTTTCTTGGATGTCCGCAAGGTCTTTCCTCTGTGCATTTTCCTGTTACACATCCAGGCCCTGCGTTTTCAAAGACTTGCGGCGCTATTTCCTTGCACTGCTTAAGCATCTCGTCTGCCATCTGACGAATCTCCCATTGAGCTCTATTACATGTTCGGAGACCAAAGAAATGCAGGAGTTCCCGACAGTTCATTGTCATAAATAATTGAGTTGGAACAGCCTGCGGTGTTACGTATCTTGCATCTTCCGCTGGAATTCCTGCATCAAGAAGCTTCTTGTATGTATCCATAGAATGTTTCATACAAGATATTGCTTCCTCAGCAAGATCAGACTGTTTAATGGTTTCCGGAATAATAAGTTCAGGATTATCAAGCTTTACATATCGCTGGCTCTGAACACTGAATGAAGCCAAACGATGTCGTGTCAGCTGCGCAAGGCAAGCTCTGCTGATTCCTTCGATTTCAAATGTAAACGATGCGTGTTCAAGAACGCTTGTATGTCCTGCTCCGGCTGAATGTTTCAGTGAGCTTTCATAATTGTTTGAATTATAACATACGGCTGCAGCCATTCCACAAAGTTTAGCTGCATCCATTATTGGATAACTAATAAGTTTTACTTTCATTGTTTCTTCCTCCGTTCAATAGTATCTTACGGCTCTTGTCACAACCCGTAATACTTTTCCGCATATACCCATATCCACAAGTTCATGTATTGCTTTCTCATAGTTTTCGTCCTTTGGTTCTGCCATTATTTTTCTCTGCGGATACGAGTAGCAAAGATGGTACAGTGGATAATCTTCCTTTAATTCTTTCTCCATAAATTCGATTTCAGCGTTGATGATTTTTTCTCTCGGAAGATTGATCAAGTCAAAGATATACTCAGGGATGTAATGGATAATCTCTATTACCGCATGTTCGTCGTCATCAATAATTTTCTTAACCATATTATACCTTTCATTTATATAACTGGAATTTTTTTGAAATTTTCCAAGCTGTTTCATCTTCAAGTGGGCGAAAACCAATACATGTTAATGTGCGACCTATTCCATTTTCATCAAACTCTTCTGGTATTAGCTCTGTGTTACAAGCATCCTTAATTAAAAAGAAATCTTTTCCTTCTTCTAATCCAAGTTCTTCTGCTAATGTTTTCGCTTTTAAAAGCTGAGTTCTATTTTTAGCTTCGCAGATAGTTTTTGTAAAAATGCCACAGAACCAATCTTCGTAAACAGTTTTAGGAATAACTAATGGAACAAGGTAATCTGTTGTTAAACTAAGTTGCTCGCCCTTACTACGAATCTTTTGAGATAGAAATGCCCAACTTGCATGTGCAACTTGAGATGCAAGTTTTCCTGGACTCATTTCCAAGTCTTTTCGCGCAATTATTAGTTGTCTCATTTTTCCTCCTTAGGGTAGTCCATGATGGAAGCATACAGCAAGTTAATCATGTTATCTCACAAACAATTTCCAATGCCACAAGCAATGCAGATTTCCAACCACGAATATATTCTTCGTCTTCGCTGAATGCTTTATCTGCGTCAGTAATACACTCTTCAATTTCTTTAATAGCTTCATCTTTTGTCATGCACCAAACTCCTTTTAAGTTAGGGCTTTAGCCAACCCCATTGAATTATTTCATGGCAACACGGACAAATGACATCTTCTTTATTGATTCTTGCATGACATAATCCACAAACTATGTACCACTTTTCAGAATCGTATTGGTTCATATTTTCAATATCGTTTTTGTCCCTGATGTCTGCTATTTCTTGCATGGTCATATAATTATCTCCTGCATTTTTTGCCGTTGTGCTTTTTGTATACTTCTATTGTGGAATTAATTTTCATTACTATTATTATTCGCCGCTACTTTGTAATACAGCAAATGTATACTATACTATTTGTAAATCGTCGAATAACAATACGTTGTAATTGTGAATTTCATCATCCGATTTGTACATCAATTGTGTATCATGTCCACGATACTTAGATATAAATTCATCATAGCTCATTGTATTATAATCTTGTATCATCTTATTACGGAGTTTTATGTCGTAGTCATCCCATGCTTGTAGATATTCTTCTTTAGTCTTTATCGGTTTCATTAGTTACACCTTTTTGGCATTTCATAATACAGTAATTGAGCAGGTGAGGATTTGCACCTCACATGACAGCCTTTACCAAGATCGCGGGTCGCATGAGCCATAACTCCTTCTTCTCTCGGAGTAACGTTACCTCTCCGATGGTAGCTGTCTCCCGGTAGCACGTCTACCTTTTCCGTCACCGCTCGTTATACAGTAATTTAACAGCATCACTTTTTCTGCTTTTCTCGTGCCTCAAAACACGAGTTGCAAGCTCTTGCATCTATTTCACAATCCCATTTATCACAGTAATCGTAATACCAATGGTAATGTTTGCAATCGTCACAGCTGAACTTATTCGTATTAGTTTTTTGTGTTCTTTCTTCATCGAATAGTTTTTTACATTTTTCGCAATTCTTTGTTGTGAGTGGAGTCCAATTACTAAGAAAACAATTTTGGCATAAAGGATCGCACGTCATGTTACTATACAAGTTATTCATACTTAATTATCTGTTTTTCGCCTATCTATGTAGTCTCCGATATTCACGGAATTATAATAATCTTCAGTAACATTCCACCATTCTTTTCCATCTTCGTTCTCAACAAGAATACTCCATGAATCAGCATGTGATATCCATCGTGGAATAATCTGTGTATGTCTATTCTGCATCATTATAATCGGTTGGTATGTTCGATGTGCTGGAACAAATGATTTGTCTTTAACTGTTCCGTTGTTTATAGATGCGCAACCTGTCAGACAAATCATCATAACAAACAGAAGTGCCACAATTATGATGCGTTTCATACTATGTTGTCACCTTCTTCCTTTGCTAGTATCTGCATTTTCCATTTTTCATTTTTAATTCCCATTTCAATTAATGGGCACCATTCTGGTCTTTTCTTGAAAGGATCATCTATTTCATCATTGTAAAAACTTTTATGGTTGATTCCACAGTTTACATAATCATTATTGCATGGACAATCTGAACAATTCTCAGGCATAGGAATATCAATTATTATCATCCCACTTCACCGCCTGGTTGTATGGGTTTTCTTGCTTGTAAATATTTCGAAGGATATCAAGCTCTGCTTCTTGTTGGAGCAATTCTGCTTCCTGCTCTTTTAATATGGCAATGGTATCCTCGATCATCTGTCCCATGCAGTATTCGGGCTCCCTTATCGCCCTGAATTCTCTGCCGTTACAGATTTCATACGGGTTGCTGTCACGGAAAATCTTCCATGCTTTGATGAGTCTGTCAATGTTAGCCATTCCATTTCACCGCCTGTCCACAGAATCCGCACCAATGCGGGTACACTTCGCTGTTCAACCTTTCTCCGCAGTGTGGGCAATCCCCAAATTTGGTATCGAAAATTTTCCCACAAATTTCAACGGGTATAGGTTCACGCTCTCTTTGCATGACCTTCATCAGACCAATAACGTTTGTGTACATTTCATGTAGATCACCATCATCCTGCACTAATTCACAATCGGCACAGTTCCGGTCGCAGTCATCGTGCGATCCTCTGAGCATGCATTCATGTTCAATTTCTAATAGTTCAATCATTCGTTGGATCGTCATTCACTTCACCGACCTTTTTATTTTTCCTCGTAAACATATTTTTTAATAAATTCCATATCCGTTCAAAAACGTTCGGATAATAAGGAATTTCATCTGCTTCTTCCCACGTTCCATAAACCGTCTGTTTTGAGGTTTCCGGTTCATTCATCCCACTTTACCACTCTTCCTCCGGCTTTTCCGTTTTCTTTACAGATTCATGATGCAACTCAACTGTTGTGCTTGAAACCGTATAAGGAACACCATTTCCACAGTAATAACACATTGGAATTGTTGGCGAATAAACCCGTTTACAAATAGGGCATTGCCAACCTTGCTGTGCAAAATCAACGCTATGCCACTCGCTCATTCCACTTCACCTACCTTCCTGCTTGTTTTTGTTCATTTCCTCTAACTTCTTCAGAATCCTTGAACTGTTAATAGCAATATGAACAAGCGTTGCACATACAAGATAACCCATCAGCAGAAAATTTATTCCAAGGCACCTGATAACATTGTCAAGACTCATTCCGCTTCACCTACTTTCCTGCTCCAATGGATACATCCTTTGAGGTTTATCTGTATCCATAATGATTATTCCCTTGGGAAGTTTCTTTTCTACATCTTCAATTTCATGCAAATATTTGCTTGAGTAAACATATGTCACAGTTAAACTATAACCATCAGTTGTTGGCATGTTCCAATGGCTTGATTGTGTGATTTTCATTCTTGCTTCACCTCTTGCTTAAGCCGTTTTATGAGATATGCCTCAAAATTGTCTAAACCTTCAAAAAAGTAACCAGTATCAGCTTGAAATGCATAACCTTTTTTGTCTTTCCAATATGTACAACTACATTCATCTTCTTCGTCATCTATGTATTTGTTTATCGTTTGTATTGCATTCAAGCATTTGGCTGCATTTTCATCTGCGTTGTATTCTTTATTTATCTCAACGGCGTCCTGTTCTTTCAGTATAGCAATGGCATCGTCAATGTATTCCATGATGCCGTTATAATCATCTCTAAACATAGTTAATGCGTTTACATATGATTTGAAATCTTTTGCCCATTCTTCAATTGTCATTCCCACTTCACCTTTTTACCGCACTGACGGCAGTATTTTGCATATTCCTTCGCTTTGTCGATTCCATCGTAAATGTGATACATGTACGCACCACACGAACCACAGGCCCATACAAAAATGCCGTCTTCACCTTGTTTGAATGTCGGTTCAACTGCTTCCTGCTCTTTCAGCAGAGTAAGAATTTCGTCAATAAATTTATGCGCTATTACTGCACTATCAAGTCCGATTTCCGCAGTTTGCGTTTTTATATCCTCTAATGTACTGATAACATTTTCCCTGTCAGTCATTTCATCCAGCTCCTTGTTCTTCCACACAACCAATTACCAACGGCGCTATAATATGTAGGCTTCTTTCCTGTTTCTTTTTCAATTTTCTTTTCACGAAAATGATTAACGATAAGCCCAATAATACAGCCAGCTTCCGCAATCCCCAATACGCAAAGAATAAACACATCCTCATTCATTCCCACTTCACCTCTTGTCCGCAATATGGACAATAGTTCCATTCACGAAAAAGTTCTTCATCACGACTTCCACATGTAGGACAAACATAATCCCAATAGCCATTCTTTTTACGTATAACTGGATTTTTCGCTTCATGCTTTTTCAACGGACAGTTATCATCACGTTTATTATTCAGCCATCCACTGTCGTTTGCAATCTTACATCCCATGTTTTTCCTCACCCAACAAGAATAACAATCAGATGGCATCTGAATATCAATCTGAACCATCCCACTTCACCGTCTTTCTTTGCTCATCCGATGGCTTTGCAGACCAACACCGCCATTTCTTGCCATAGCTGTCGTCACCGCGCTGTATCCGTATTGAGGCAATGCATGGCCATGTAATACAGGTTAATGCATAATCACCGCAAATCATTTTGTATTGTTTTCCAGGCAAACGTTCTTCTTCCAAATAGCAACAATCCCAATCAAACGCTTTGACCTCATCCAGCGTCATCACTCGTGCTTCCTGCTCTTTCAGCAAACCAAGAACATCGTCTACCAATCGTTCGCATATTTGAAACGATCTTCCCCCATATTCGCAGTTTTCACAATCGTTACATTTTTGATTTTTGCGGCAATATTCAAGACTTTCAATAATTCTTTCTTTACTCACTCACACTTTACCGACCTTCCCACAAAACTGGATGTCCACATTCACGACAGAATTTGTCAAACTCGTTTGGGTCATCCTCGTCATGATCTTCAAATCCAACATATGAACCGCAGTTTCCACACAACCATATACGACCTGTTTCCTTGTCACGAACAGGCTTTACAGCATCTTGCTCCTTCAGCAAGTCAATGGTATCACGTACTAATTCGGCGCATTGTGGCATTAACTCGTCAAGAACAATTGCAAGCCGTTTAAGCCGTTCTAATAGTAATTCCCTGTCAGACATTCTACTTTACCTCATTGTCTTTTCCTGTTGTTGTGTCTACTGAATAACAGCTTCCTTCCGGATGCTCAATGGCATATTTATATCCATCAATAAAATCAGGCGTATCCTTTTTATGAACAAAAACATCGCCTTGACCATACCGCCATCCTTTGTGCCAATCATCCGATTTAGATGTCCACTCGTCATTCGTCATTTACACTTCACCGATCTTCCACTTTAGCTTTTACGGTTTCAACCATGCCAACAAATGCCACCGTTTCAGCCATACCGCCAATCGGAATGCCACTGTTAATATTGTCATATTTTTCAAGCGCTTCGGCTACATATTCAGAACCGATATTCTTTTCAACCCATTTGGCAAGTTCAGACCGTAAATTGTAGCGTTTTCGTTTTGACTTTTTAAACAATTTCATTTTTCCGTATTGTTTCCTTTCTCTATTAATTCGCAAAGAGTGTGCTGTGTTCCGACAAGAATTGCGATTTGACTTCGTAAATCATGAATTAAGCCGAGAGCATCATCCAATACTTCCCAGACTTTGTAATCAACAGTATCCTGTTCCGGTCTGTTCTGTAAAAGGTCTTTTGCGTATTCAATATCTTTAATAATTTTGTTGCAATCCGTCATTCACTTTACCGCCTTTTTACCATTTTAATGGGATTTTGTTTGTTCCTGCTGTTGGTGTGGATTTTGCTTCCTGTTCTTTCATGCACTCATATGCGTCAGCCATAAGTTTACGCATGCAAGTCGGTCTTCCAAGCCTGTAAGGACAAATAGCAGAGCAATCGTCTTCTTTTCCGCATATCTTAAGCCAAAACATAACCTTTTCCTTGTTCATTCAGTTCACCTTCTTTTGTTTTTTCCATTGCCATCTGTCTTAAAGTGTCCCCAAAATAAATTGAATAGCATTTATTTTTTCTTCTTTTGTCATAGTTGATACTATTTCTTCAATTCTTCGCCTGTCTTTTGCTTCAGCATCTGTAACTTCTCCAAGGAAATGTGTAATAGCATCTTCGTGCTTTGATGGAATTTTTGATACGCCGGAAAGCCACTTTGAAACCATGCTTCTCGAAACACCAATACGATTGGCTAATTCAGATGGTCTTAATCCTTTCAACACTAAGGAATACCGCAAGTCTTTGCCTGTCATTTCGGCTTCACCGCCTTTCCCCATCAGCGCAGTACCAATCCGAGTTGCTCACTGTAATTCCTGTTTTCGCGCAATATGTCATTATCATGTTTGTGCCCGGATAAACTGTGTTTATTTTATAGTGTTTGCAATCCTTGCACCTGACTACAGGAACTGCATCCTTGCTAAAACCATTTATAAATCCTATAAGTTTTTCTATTTTCGCTTCCTGTTCCTTCAGCAGCTCGTAAACATCTTTAATCAAAGCATGTTTGCAATCATATGGAATATCTTTATAAGAGCACTCTCCGCACAGGTTTGTATTATCAGGACGCAAACAGTACTCGATGTCTTTCATTACTTTATCCTTATTAATCATCCCACTTCACCGCCCTTCCGCAGCTTGGGCAGTAATTGTAATAAGTCATTATTTCTGTTTCTTTGCATTTTCCACAGTAATAGCATCTATCTTCTATGCTTAATCTTGGCTTAACCGCTTTCTTCTCTTTTAATAGTTCACACATTTCATCAAACATTGGTTCTGAAATATAGTAAAATATTCTTGAAGTAAAGAGATCTTCTTCGGCAGTTGATTTAACCCTTTTGATAAAATCATCTATTTTCGTTGCCATATTCAACAAATCCTTTCCATTTCTGATTGTAAACATACGTCATTCGGACAAGTAATACGCCATTTTTTATCTGGTTCATTGCAAGAGTCTGATTTTTTACAATATGTACAGATCGGAACATAATCTTTTGTCGATGTTCTTCTGTTAATGTATATGGCTCGATTGATAATCTCTGTTTTCATCGGTATTTTAATCCTCCGTAGCAAGAACATTCTGCATTTCGTATTCTGGGCACCAGTCATCCCAAACAACAGCGATGGTTTTACGCGCTGAACATCCAGCATAACCTTTTGCATCAAACTTACCTTTATAATACTTGCAATGATTGCATTGTGGTTTGTAATATGGCTTATTATTGTATGTTTTTACTATTCGATTGTCGTACGGTAATGAAGTCGGAATTACAATATTTTCAAAACGTTTTCCGCAAAATGGGCAATGTGATGGTGTAATTGTGTAATTTCTACATACCAAAAATGGTTTATCCTCTGTAAATTCTTCAATTCCTTCCTCATAATTAATGAGAAGATTAAGCTGTTTTTCACAAGAACTGCATGTTGGTTTAAATATTATTTCAGCCGGAATACAAGATTGATTAGTTTTAATAGCGTCCATTATGGTTACCCTCCAATAATAGGGCCAGTTCTTTCCTTCTTTTTCTTAAGAATATAATTGTCGCAGCAGTATTCGCTGTCATTAGTGTTCTCATGCCATTCGACTTTATCATCAACGTCGATTCTCGCAGTACAGACGTATCCATCAAGAAAGGTACATTGTGCTCCACCAGGAAACAATTCAACTTTTTCGACTTCATGGTGATAGGCACAGGTTTTACAGTTTTTCATTTATTTCACCTCATTTTATTGCCTTATTGGAAATGTCCCATACATGTTGGAATAATAGAACTGTCTTGCAGATTGCTGATTAATCTCTATCGCCATTAATCGTTCTTGAATGAGCTGCATTTCAAGGTCATGAATTTTCAGATCAATTCTTATTTTTATCTTTTCTTCATCTGTAGGCTCTGAATCCAAATGATAGTATTTCCTTAGTATTTCATTCTCATCCGTGAGTTGTTTAATGGTTTCATGGCACGATTTCAAATCCGCAAGATCTTTTGCCGTCTTTGCCTGGTCATCAGCTCGTTCTTTTAGCGATTCATAATATTCATTCTCTCGTTTTTTAAGCTTTTGTTTCAACCCATCGATCTCGTTTTTTAAAATTTTACTTGCTATCTTCTTTAATATCATTCTGCTTCCATCCTTTTTTCTATACGTATTATCTATAAGGACATACATTTTCGCATTCTGACATACAATAATCGCTTCCTAATCCATAGCAAACGCTTTTCTTTGTATTAGTTTTTGTAGACTGTTCGGCGTTTTTCTTTTCCTCTGTTCTTTTTTCTACACAATTTCTTATAATTTTGCTTGCTTCTGCGTTGCTAATATATTTGTCGCATCCTTCGCATGGACAATAACCCCACTTAATTTTTGATTGTGTACAATATCTTATGGTTGCGCCCATGTCTTTTGTTTCTTCATAAAAATAACAATCTTCTTTGTATTTTGGTCGGTTAAAGTCAAGTCCGCAACCATAAATCATATATGGTTCACACGTATACTTTGGTTCTATAGAATCTTCAGTCTTTTTGTTTGTACGTGAGTTATGCACGGCATCTTCTAAATCCCATTCATAATTTTCTGGCACATCTTCATTTTCAAATAAATGTCTTTCTGTCAAACCCATCCAATTACACCTTCTTTCCGCGCATTCTGCAGACTTTTATTAGATGCCCTTAATGGCGTGAACAATATAATCAACCACGTCTTTCACTTGCTGAACGGACCAATTAACGTTATCAAAAGTAGCAGTTTTCGCAATTAGAATCTCTATGCTAGTCGTCCTTCCAGGAATAAAGATTGATGCTGTAATCAGAACAAAACCAACAATCCCAGTGACGATTGCCCAGGTTTTACACACTTTCATATAAACTTCGTTATCTTCGTAACCATTTTTCGCTTCACTTGCGTTATATATCCATCCAGCAACCAGACATATAAACGCTGTTACGAGCACTCCTCCAATTATAGCAATTACGGTTTGCAGAATACTAAGGACATTAATCCAGTAAAACACCTGCGGATTAATTACATAATTTTCCATTTGTTTTATTCCTTTTCTTTTAACATCGCATATATTTGGTAAATGTGTTTTGCGTTATATCCTATTCCTTTTGTTATCTCTGTTAAAGCTTTAATATCTTGTTGGTTATGATATGTTCCAAGCGCAGCATACGTAGACATAACTGTGACCAATACAATCAAAATGACTACTGCTATCATTTCACTTCACCATCTCCCTGTATATTATGCCTTTCCATCCTCGTTCCACAGTGTGGGCAGAAATATGAAAACTTCTTTTTAAACGGATAGTTATCAAACACTTTTGTATGACACTCTGAACAATAAACGCCAGCATTAGAACAGTTTTTAAGTACAATCCAATGCCCAATCCTCTGCTCTTTCAGCACGGAAATAATCTTTTTTGCTTGTTCCTGTGTCAGCGAAAGTGTTTCGTCAGCATCAGCGTATTTCTGCAAATCATCAAGTTGAATTTCCAATCCTTGAATAATCTTCTCTTTATCGTTCATTTTTGTCCTTCCTTTTTCCAGAGGCGCAAAACCAATCTTTATCTGTTTTTGCGCTGACACATGGAATCCATCGTGATGTCTGACCCTGATCTTTCCAGAATATACAGTCTTTGCATCGAACTATTTCAGGTCGTTCTTTTATCGATGAAATAGCATCACGTAATACGTCAGATACTTTTACTCGTAAAGAAACTTGTCCCTCGCCATATTGACCTTCTTTGAAAACAATATCAAAATCTGTATCTTCGTATTGTTCCTTTAATAAATGTAATCCATTGCATATTGCATTTTGCGTTAACATAATTTCTTTATCTACTTTCATACTATTACACATCCAATTATTAAATCACAATTATTAAACCGCTTTTGTATCCTTGTTTCATGCAACTTTCCAGTAATCTTTGGCCGCATTTTCTCCATCTGGACTTTTTATATGCTTTTCGATAGATGCTCCACTGAACATTTCCGTGTTCATCAAATTTAATTGTCATTCTTTTAAACCTTCTCTTTCAAGAAATTTTCGGATACTATTTCCTTAATGTTTTTATTTCTCTTCTGCATACCGATCTGTTGCGAAGCGCACATTAAAATGTTTGTCTTCATTACCCCAGCGGAACATAAAGTCAATCTCAACGCTATCTCCATCACGGCACCATAAATTCGGATCATCACGAACAGCTTGCGGCATAGAGTTCAGGTCGTGCGTTGCCTGGTAAATCCAGTGATCATACGTGCTCTTGTTCTTGCAGCGAATTACAATGTCCGCAACACGTATGCCAATAAACCGGGTATCGATACCAACCCAATATGTCCAGCTGCCATCATCGTTCAGCCCCTCGAATCCGTGAACGTTAGCGTACATTCCAACAGATTTCTGTGATGCGTTAACATATTCATCACAAATATGATTAACCCAATATGTTTGTTCTGTTGATTCCAAGCCTTTGTTGCTAAACAGTTTTTTTATCCATTCGGCAAACCTTTTAAAAATGGAAATAATCCCCATAATAACAGCTCCTTTTTAGCTATTTGTTTATTGCTCTGTTTCAGTCGTCATCAGATGTTAAAAGACTAATTAAGCTTTCACAGTATTCTTCATAACTATTATGTCTATAAAGAAGCATTTTATTCTTAAGTTCTTCCAGCGCTTCTTCGAATTTCTGTGTATCTTTGTTCTTAATCTCACAAATAATAATTCTGTATTCCTCTCCCTCTTTAACAAGTTCCTGTATAAATTTGACGGGGATTTTACGTTTATAAAACAATGAATCGGCGAGGTATTCGCTTGTATCAATGTATGCGTATTTTGTTTTTCTAAGTCCTTTAAAGCTCAAATAATTATTCAAAATTGTACCTCCATATTTTTATTTATGTAAATTATATTTTATCAAATACAAGTAGGCCCCGCCATAACGACGGGGCCTTTATCCAGCCATAACCTAATTAATCTTACTTGTTAACAGCGTCTTTGAAAGCCTTACCAGCTTTGAAAGCAGGAGCACGCTTTGCGGCAACCTTCATAGCTTCGCCAGTCTGAGGATTACGAGCAGTACGTGCAGCACGCTCACGAGTTTCAAAGGTACCAAATCCGATTATCTGAACCTTATCCCCCTCAACAAGCGCATCAGAAACAGTCTCAATAAACGAATTAAGAAATCTTTCGGCCGCAGCCTTGGTTACATTGGTCTTGTCAGACAGCATGGTTACTAATTCTTGCTTATTCATTTTATTAATCTCCTTCTTATTATTTGGCTGGATAATATATACAAACACAGATATACTGTGAGTGTAACAATGTTATTCCCACTTTAGAGGCTTACCGCAGTTATCACAATAATTGCAACCCCAGCTTTGAATCCATCCGCATGAACCGCAATGTGGAACACCGTCTATGTCTATAATTCCTTGCGCGAATGTGTGTTCATTTAAATGTTTTAAGGTCTTCAAGTGTTCGAGTGCGTTCATTGCAGTACCGGCGTGAATATAAAACATAAGTTTATTTTTATCTTTTAATAATTCTTCGAATGTGTTTATTGTTTTATCTAATTTGCCTAGTTGTCTCATATTCAAAACCTCCGTAAGATTAAAGTTTTCAACACACAAAAGACGGCTCTTTCGAGTCGTCTTCTGAATTATGAAAACTCTATGTCAGTGCAGTTATAAGAGTCGGAGTCTGACACTCTATCCAGCTGAGCTACGGGCACTCAACGCTGAATATATTAGCATTCCAGACGTTGAATGTCAAACTTTTTCAGAGTGTTTTTCTCGGAATTGGTGTTTTGTCCATTTTATTGTCATATATTCTTTGCTCTAAATGGCTTCTAAGTATTGATTCTATTGTGTTCCAGGTCACATGATTACGTCAACTTTTTTGTCATCTTGTCCAGTGTATCACTCAGCATATTACTTGCATTCTGAATATTATTTTTGCTTTTGTCGATATATTTATTAAACGTAAAGCTGAAATCAGAATGGCCAGCAATTGTCTGAATCGTCTTAGGATCGACATTGCTTGCTGCAAGCAGTGTTAAGTAAGTATGTCTGAATATGTGCGGCGTTGCATTGTGAAGATTGATCTTCTTCCCTATTCTTTCCCATGTTCTTACAAACTTTGACTGCGTCATAGGCTTATCGCCACTGACTACAAAACCTTTTCCTCTGTTTTGCAGGTATTGTTTTAATTCCTTTTGTATTGGTATGCTTCTTATTCCAGATTTACTCTTTGTGTAGTTTTGAACAACTGAAGTATTTCCTTTAAATGTTACTTCGGAACATACTAATATCTTGTCTTCCAAGACATGGTCCCACGTAAGACCTAGGACTTCACCTCTTCGCATACCTGTATAACAGAAGAGGGCTAAAATCTTGGCATCCGATTCATCGAGGGCCTTGATATTAGTGGTGATGTCATAGAACTCTTCAATGTTTAATGCTTCTCTTTTTGTGGCGCGATCAGGCAGAGTGATTCTTTTTGATAATGTTGGATCTGTTTTTACTTTTCCGTCTTCTACGGCGTTCTGGAATATTTCATGAAGCATGATCAGCATTTGTTTTGTGTATGATTTAGATAAATGTTTTTTTGTTTGAAAGAACTTTTGAATTTCAGCCGTGCTGATTTGAGACAAGGTCATGTCATCAAAGTATGGATGAAGATGTCTATCCAGTAGAAACCTATTGGTATCAGCAGTGGAAGGCTTCCATCTTGGTAAAAGAAAAATATCAAAGATTTTATCCGTATAATCTTTGAATGTCTCGCTTTCTGTTGGCTGCGGCACTGTATATTTATTTATTGCCGACATGATCAAATCAGTAAACGTATTACCAGTAATCCATGTTGTAGTACCATCCGGTAAGGTGATGTGAACCTTTCGCCGTCCCATTTCTGTGTTCCTTTCTGTTGTCGGCACTGACTCTATAGGGTTTTCAAGGTTCATTGACGAGAGCTGATCGAAAACATATCGAGCGATCTCATCTGCTTGAGTATAAGAAAGATTATTATCGTTGTCAAACATACTTATCTCCTAGACGGGGCGGGCTTTTGAGGCCCGCCCCTTTATTTATTCTGATCTGAAATCATCCAGTATCCCTGTTCTGCAGGAATATGTTCTGTTTGTAATAATATCTTTTGTCTGTGTTATTAATCCTTGCAATTGTGTCATTTTGTTATACAGGACTTTGTCACTGAAGAAACTATATAACGGTTGAAGTATTTCATTTTCACTTTTACACGCCCTTCTTCTTTGCAATACTTCGGTCAATTTGTTATACAAGCTTTTCTTTTCCTTTTCAGTGAGCTTCTGCGCCAACTCCATGCAATGTTTTAAATCCATCTCCATTGTTTCTGCTTCTTCCTGGCACCTGATATTATCTTCATATCTGGAAATTACACTTCTGATGAAATTGCAGAATTCTTTCATTTGTTCTTCTGAATTTAAAGTGTCATAATCTTTGTCTGTGCCATGAAAAGAAATTCCAGCCTGAATTGGCTCCTGTGCTTTTGACTCAATTGTTATTTTATTCGGATTGTTGGACAGCAAACGTTCGATCTGCTTTGGCGTTAATCGAGGATCTCTTTTCGCCATTGATCTTAATCATCCCCTTAGTCATCTTCGTATGTCATTTCAGAATATTCAGCATGAGCTTCTTCCTTTACATAACTTCCTGTGTCAATAAAATCTGTTTTGATGTATCCTCTGCTTGTTACGCACCACTTATCAGAAATGACATATACGTTTAATGTGTCTCCGCTATAAAGCCAGCTTTTAATTTTGCCATTCATTGTCTTTCTGGCTGCAACACGCGTTTCTGTAATAATCATTCTTTTGGTGAACATTGGTTTATATGGTTTATCATAAACAATATAATTGTTTGAAACCCATCCTTCTGTGGATTCAGCCGCAAGATCAATTAAGTGAAGATATCCATTTACAGTTTTTCCATCTGTGTAAACGCTGTCACAACACTCAAGTTCACCAAACGCAAAACTGCTCTTTCTTGGATATTCTCTGATATTTACAGTTGAATCAGGCTGACAAAGCACCCAGCATTCTATATATTCATTATCTGCCAGCGAAAACGAACATATACAAACAAGAACAAACAATAAAGAAATAAATCTTTTCATTTCTTTTTCATCCTTTCGAGACCACAGTTGTATGAATCTCTAACGAACAAAGGACACTCCTTGATAAAATAAGTTTCAATTGTTTGTTTCAATGAAGGTTCAGCGACCCATCCTTTAACAGGTTTTAATTCTGATGACCATGGACATCCGCCTGTTGAGTTTCTACAATCCCAGCAAATCTGCCCGCTGGTTGTAAATTTGTTTTCTTCATTCATGCCAGCTTATACCTTGTATATGTAGTCTTTTCGTTATATCGATTCATTGCATGTTCTTGGAGCCTTTCAATAGAAACACCTCTGTGTTCCAGATCTGAAATACGGGCTGCCAGCCTCATAATTCCAAGATCTTTATAAGCTTCCAACGCTGAAATAGAACCGAACTCCTTCATGTAATCAAGAACTCTTTCGCACTGTGTCATAATTCAATCTCCTTATAAATAAGATTTGCCAAAAAGTTTTCTGAATTCATCCCTTGTGTGGGTTTCTTCGAAAGCTTTTTGGCATTCCTGTTGTAAATATCTATCAAGCTCTTTGTCTTGGTCGTGGAGTTTCATATGAATATCATGTCTTAGCCATACCCAACATCCTTCTTTTTCTGATATTCTTCTATTAGCCATGCCATGATAAATATGATGGCGGTCGAGATTGTTTCGGCTGCCGGTAATAAAACATCTCTTTTCATCTGGCTGCAGAATTGATTTGCTCATTTACTCACCTTCGTCTTTTAAACGGGCCCAGGCTTCGAGCATTTTTGTCATTGCAGTCTCAGTAATTGTAGGAACACCAAGATCGTTAGCAATTAACACAAGATAATCTATGACTCGGCTCATCGACGCTGAATCATAAGTGGAACTTCCATAGAAAGCATGAACAATTTTATAGTGTTCCTTATAGCTATCAACGATTTCTGCAAACCATCCTATTCCATGTTCGCTCCATCTTGATAGGAATTTCTCAACGGCGTCATCTCTTACCAGTAAAGGTTCAAATTCTCCTTTAGCTTTTATAGCTTCTCTGTAAACGTCATTCTTGCCATCAGTTGAAAATCTGGACGATGCTTTAGCAATTTCACTGCATAGATACCATAAATACTGATTTGCATTCTGAGAACGTTTAGGAGAAGCTTTCTTTATTTCAACAACAACATCGCAGTCCTTTAATTTTTCATACATTTCCCTGAAGTCAGTTTCAACGGTAACTGTAATGTTCTGACTGTCATTACGGTTCATCGTCAAATCTCTTAAACGTCCGATCATCTTTTCGCACTCCTGCCCAATAATAATAAAAGTTCATTATTACAAGAACTCCAGCCATGATAATAAACTCAAGCTGATAAGTCAGATCTGTTCTTACACAAAAGAAAATCAAACAACCAACCCATGCGAACGCTGCAATAAGTGGTACGTATTTCCATACTTTACTCATCATCTGTACCTCTCATTACAATATCTATAAGTTCGTCAGCTGTAATATCTAACTGAACATGCTCACAAACTGTTTTGCAGATTTTTCTTATTATTGATTCAAGTTTGTCTTCAGTTATAAATGATGGATAGTTTCGCGGAGAATAGTCAAACGTTGTTGTTGTATCAGTTGTATATGGCGCAGTAGTCGTATACGTCATATACGGTTCAAGATCTGTATGTATCGTATATGGCCGAAAATTTGTATCTAAACCTGTTAATGTATCAAGATCATGAAAGTCTAGTGGCGGCATATAAATCACCTCAAATTTTATCTATTTTGGAAGCTATCATATCAGCCGCATGAGTATAGAAAACATTAGGAAATTTTCTTATTGCGCTGTCAAACTCGTTCCATTCTTCTGTTTCGTATGGACCCATGTGATATCTTATACACAGCAATTCTTCTTCTGTAAGATTAATAAACTGTGAAAGAATCATAACCGA